>Ga0116227_10000347_pt1 | contig 87221 bp, 83 predicted proteins | sample S1TSphgellanicum_FD_89693 | JGI IMG/M metagenome (GOLD analysis project Ga0116227, IMG submission 89693) | Host-associated microbial communities from peat moss isolated from Minnesota, USA - S1T2_Fb - Sphagnum magellanicum MG | ecosystem: Host-associated > Plants > Peat moss > Unclassified... | reverse complement strand
GGGCTGGGTCAGGTGGGTCTGTGCCGCGGCCTTGCGCAGCGACTGCGAATCGCCCAGCGCATCGAGCAGCACCAGTTGGCGGAACTTCAGCCGGAACGGCAGGGTGGTAACCGTGGGGGGAGACAGATGGGCCATCGCACGCCTCGGGTGATGCGCTTTCTCGCGATTGGAGAAGCACTTGATCTCGATTCTGGATCGAGCCGCATGCAAGATTCAATCCAGCACTAACCCGCGGTAGCCTGGGCGCGGCGATCCGAAAGCCGCATCGCGTGATCCTTTAGTTCGATCACGCCGTGGGCACATGCGCTCCTAGACTCTGCGCACCATGCGCCAGCCCTCACGTGTCCAAGCCCGCCTGCGCCGCATCGCGCTGCAGGCGGTGCCGACCGTGCTGGGCATCGTGATCCTGAACTTCTGCCTGCTGCAGCTGGTGCCGGGCGATGCAGCCGATGTGCTGGCGGCCGAGGCCGGCTCGGCCACCGCCGAGACCATGGCGCAGTTGCGCACCCACCTCGGCCTGGACCAGAGCCTGTTCACGCAGCTGTACCACTACCTCGACAACCTGGTTCATTTCAGCCTGGGCTATTCGTCGCGCTACCAGACGCCGGTGGCCGAGCTGATCCTGTCGCGGCTGCCGAACACGCTGGTGCTGATGCTGGCCGCGCTGGGCATTGCCTTTGTGGTCGGCATGCTGGGCGGGGTGCTGATGTCGGTGTGGGCCGGCAAGTGGCCCGACCATGTGCTGTCGGTGGCGGTGCTGCTGCTGTATTCCATGCCGGGCTTCTGGGTGGGGCTGATGGCGGTGGTCGTGTTCTCGGTGCACCTGGGCTGGTTCCCCAGCGGCGGCAGCTTTACGGTGGGCGCTGACCTGCACGGGCTGGCCTGGTGGCGCGACCGGCTGGCGCATCTGGTGCTGCCGGCGCTGGCCTTGTCCACCGTCTTCGTGGCCATCTATGCACGGCTGACGCGCGCCGCCATGCTCGAAGTCAGCCGCCAGGACTTCGTGCGCACGGCCGCAGCCAAGGGCCTGTCGCCGCTGGTGGTGCAGTTGCGCCACGTGCTGCGCAATGCGCTGATCCCCATCACCACCGTGGCCGGCCTGCACCTGGGCAACCTGCTGGGCGGCTCGGTGGTGGTGGAGACGGTGTTTGGCTGGCCCGGCATGGGCAGCCTGGCGCTGGAGGCCGTGCTGGCGCGCGACTACCAGGTGCTGCTGGGCGTGCTGCTGCTGGGCTCTTGCGTGGTGATCGTGGCCAACGTGCTGATCGATCTGCTGCACGCCTGGATAGACCCGCGCATCGAGGCCGCATAGTGCCGCTGCTACGCCATCCACCGGCCCTGGTCGGCGCCAGCCTGTTGCTGCTGTTCACCGCCGTGGCGCTGGCCGCCGGCTGGCTCTACCCGGGCGATCCGCTGGACATGGTGGCGCAGCCGCTGCTGTGGCCGGGCGAGGACCTGGCCTTTCCGCTGGGTACCGACCAGATGGGACGCGACCTGGCCGCAGGGCTGGCGCATGGCGCACGCGCCTCGCTGGCGGTGGGCGCCTATGCGGCGCTGGTGGGCCTGGGCATAGGCACGCTGGTGGGCGCGGCCGGCGGCTATTTCGGCGGCTGGCTGGACGAGGGGCTGACTCGCCTGACCGAGCTGTTCCAGACCATGCCGACCATGCTGCTGGCCATCGTGGTGATTGCCATCGCGCAGCCCTCGACCGAGACCGTGGCCTTTGCCATCGGCCTGGCGTCCTGGCCTACGATTGCGCGGCTGGTGCGCGCGCAGTTCCGCTCGCTGCGCGAGGCCGACTTCGTCATGGCCGCACGCAGCCTGGGCTATAGCGACCTGCGCATCATCTTTCGCGAGATGCTGCCCAACGCATTGCCGCCCATCGTGGTCACGACATCGGCCATGGTCGCCAGCGCCATCCTGCTGGAGTCGGCGCTGTCCTTCCTGGGCATGAGCGACCCGAACCTGATGAGCTGGGGCACCATGATCGGCAACGGCCGCGAGCTGTTGCGCACGGCCTGGTACCTGACCGCGCTGCCCGGCGCGGCGATCTCGCTGGTGGTGCTGTCGCTGAACCTGGTGGGCGACGGGCTCAACGACCACTTCAACCCGCGGTTGAAATGAAACACCCCCAGGCTTCGCGCTTCGCGTCTTCGCCTTCCCCCTCAAGGGGGCACATCCAGCGGCCTGGCAAAGCCAGTTCCGCGGATGTCTTGGCGTGGCCTGCTCCGCGGCCTTCTGCGTCCCTGCGATTCGCGCGCTGCGGGTGATGCTCAGCGCCATGGAGAACTGACATGACCCCCAGGCTTCGCGCTTCGCGTCTTCGCCTTCCCCCTCAAGGGGGCACATCCAGCGGCCCGGCGGAGCCGGTTCCGCGGATGTCTTGGCATGGCCTGCTCCGCGGCCTTCTGCGTCCTTGCGATTCGCGCGCTGCGGGTGATGCTCGGCGCCTTGGAGAACTGACATGACATCCCCCGTGCTGCAGGTGGAGCAGTTGCGCATCGGCTTTCCGCGCCACCAGGCCGTGCACGAGCTGAGCTTTACGGTAGGTGCCGGCGAGACGCTGGCGCTGGTGGGTGAATCGGGCTGCGGCAAGTCGGCCACGGCGCTGTCGCTGATGCGCCTGCTGGCACCAGAGGCGCAAGTGCAGGCGCGACGCATGACGCTGGGCGATACCGATCTGCTGGCGGCATCGCCACGGCAGCTGCGCCAGGTGCGCGGCAAACGCATGGCCATGGTCTTCCAGGAGCCGATGAGCTCGCTCAACCCCGTGATGACGATTGGCCGCCAGATCACCGAGGTGCTGCGCCGGCACGAGCGCCTGGGCGCCAAGGCGGCGCGCACGCGGGCCGAAGAACTGCTGGAGCTGGTGCGCATCCCCGAGCCGCGCCGCTGCTGCGACGAGTACCCGCACCGCCTCTCGGGCGGCATGCGCCAGCGCGTGATGATCGCCATGGCCGTGGCCTGCCAGCCGCAGTTGCTGATCGCCGACGAGCCCACCACGGCGCTCGACGTCACCATCCAGGCGCAGGTGCTGGAGCTGCTCGACAGCCTGCGCCGCCAGCTGTCCATGGGCCTGCTGCTGATCACCCATGACCTGGGCGTGGTCGCGCAATGGGCCGACCGCGTGGCCGTGATGTACGCCGGCCGGCTGGTCGAGCAGGGCACGGCGCAGCAGTTCTTTGTCGGCAGCGGGCCGCGCCACCCCTACACGCGCGGGCTGCTGCAGTCCACCGTGCGGCTGGACGGCGACCAGCACTACCGCAACAGCCGCCTGCAGGAGATCCCCGGCAGCATCGACTCGGCACTGGGCGAGCCGGGCTGCAGCTTTGCGCCGCGCTGCCCCGACAGCCGCCCGGCCTGCCGCCTGGCGGTGCCGCCGCTGCTGGCAGAACGCCCGGATTGGCTGCTGGCCTGCCCGGTGACGGCCACCACAGGATGCCGCGCATGAGCCTGCTATCGGTCGAGAACCTGCAGGTGCGCTACCGCAGCGCCGGCCGCGAGGTGCATGCGGTGAATGGCGTGGACCTGCACATCGATGCAGGGGAAACCGTGGGCTTGGTGGGCGAATCCGGCTGCGGCAAGTCCACGCTGGGCAAGACTATCCTGCGGCTCACTCCGGCATCGGGCGGCGACATCCGATTGGACGGCACGCCGATCACGCACCTGAGCCAGCGCGCCCTGCGCCCCTACCGCCGGCGCATGCAGATGGTGTTCCAGGACCCGTATGGTTCGCTGAACCCGCGGCAGACCGTGGGCACGCTGCTGGACACGGCGCTGAAGGTGCATGGCCAGCGCGACGCGGCCGAGCGCCAGCGCCGGCTGGCAGACATCGTGGCGCGCGTGGGCCTGCCTGCTGCTGCGCTGGGGCGCTACCCGCACGAGTTCTCTGGCGGGCAGCGCCAGCGCATAGGCATTGCGCGTGCGCTGGTGCTGGCGCCCGAGCTGATCATTTGCGACGAGCCGGTGTCGGCGCTGGACGTATCCATCCAGGCGCAGATCCTCAACCTGCTGGCCGAGCTGAAGCAGGGCCTGGGACTGTCCTACCTGTTCATCTCGCACGACCTGTCGGTGGTGCGCTACTTCGCCGACCGGGTGCTGGTGATGTACCAGGGCCGCATCGTGGAGAGCGCGGACCACGCCAGCCTGTGGCGCGCGCCACGGCACCCCTACACGCGCGCGCTGATCGCCGCCGTGCCTTCGCTGGACCCGGAGCGCCGGCGCCGTGTCGTGCCCATCCACGACGCTGCGCGCACGGCAACGGCCGGTGGCTGCGCCTTTCGCGCGCGCTGCCCCGAGGCGCATGCGCGCTGCGAGACCGAAGCGCCAGCGCTGCGCCTCACGGGACCGCAACACCACGTGGCCTGCCACCTATGACCACCTCCGCCGACATTACCCTGCTGCCCGCCGAAACCCTGCTGGCGCTGTATGCCCGCCGCGAGCTGTCGCCGGTGGAAGTGATGGAGCAGACCTTCGACCGCATCGAGGCGCTGGACGGCGAGCTGCGCATGTTCACCTGGACCGACCGCGCCAGCGCGCTGGCACAGGCACGCGCGGCCGAGGCCGCCTACCGCAGCGGCACACCGGCCGGCGCACTGTGCGGCGTGCCGTTCTCGGTGAAGGACACACTGGCCGTGCGCGGCGCGCCGCAGACCTTTGGCTCGCAGCTGTTCCAGGGCCATGTGGCCGACGCCGACAACCCGGTGGTCGAGCGCCTGCGCCGGGCCGGCGCGGTGTTTGTGGGCATGGCCAACATGCCCGAGTTCGGCCAGCGGCCCACGGGCGAGAACGCGCTCTATGGCACGGCGCGCAACCCCTGGAGCCCCGCGCACACCACGGGCGGCTCCAGCAGCGGCAGCGCGGCGGCGGTGGCCGTGGGCGCCTCTGCCATCTCCATCGGCACTGACGCTGGCGGCTCGGTGCGCATACCGGCCTCGTGCTGCGGCGTGCTGGGCATCAAGGCCACGCATGGGCTGGTGCCCTCTGCCGAGCTGCTGGACGGCTTCTCGTCGCTGGTGCAGATCGGGCCACTGGCGCGCAGCGTGGCCGACTTGGCGCGCACGCTGGACGTGATCGCCGGCAAGCATGCGAGCGACCCCTGGTCCTACGCCGTCGGGCCGCAGCGCCTGCGCGCGGGCCTGCGGGCCGATGGCGACCTGCGGCCGCTGCGCCTGCTCTGGCTGCCCGCCACCGGCGCAGACCGCAGCGCCCCCGGCCTGGACCCGCAGGTGCGCGCGCTGTGCGAGCAGGCGCTGCAAGGGCTGGCCGGCCTGGGCGCATCGGTGGAAGAAGGCCACATGGACCTGAGCGCCTCCAGCCCCATCCTGGGCGCCATTGCCGGCGCGCTCAACCAGCACAAATATGGCGAGCTGCTGCGCGATCGCGCCGACGGCTTCCCGCCCAGCGTCCGCGCGCGGCTGGAGGCGGGTGCGGGCATCACGCGGCAGCAGTTGCAGCAAGGGCTGATCGACCGCACGGGTTACTTCCGCCGCGTGCAGACGCTGTTCGAGCAGGCCGACGTGCTGGTCACGCCCACGCTGTCGGCGCCGCCGGTGCTGGCGCAGGCCGACCCCACGGCGCCGCTGGTGGTCGAGGGCCAGGCGCTGGGGCCGCTGCGCACCGCCTGGATCCAACGCTGCCACCCGTTCAACGTCAGCGGCAATCCCGCCATCACGGTGCCGGCGGGCTGGACGCGCGAGGGGCTACCGGTGGGCATTCAGTTTGTCGGGCCCTGGTATGGCGAGGCGCTGCTGCTCAAGCTTGCGGCCGAGCTCGAAGCCCTGTCTCCCTGGGCGCAGCGCCGCCCCCCCGTGCTCGATGCCACCGCGCGCCGCGCCTGATCCGTCTTCTCAGCTCAACCGAATTCCTATGGCCAACATCTCCTCATGCGTCCGCAAACTCCTGGCTGCCGGCCTGCTGGTCTGCGCAGCACCGCTCTGGGCGCAACAGCCGCAGCGCGGCGGCACGCTCACCCTGATAGGCGCCGAGCCGCCGGCACTGCTGTCCCTCAGCAACATCACCGTGGGTGCGCGCGACATCAGCGCCAAGGTGACCGAAGGCCTGCTCAGCTACGACGACAAGTTCGGGCCGCTGCCGCTGCTGGCCACGCGCTGGTCGGTGTCGGCCGACGGCAAGCGCTACCGCTTCGAGCTGCGCCAGGGCGTGAAGTGGCACGACGGCCAGCCCTTCACCTCGGCCGACGTGGCCTATTCGATCCTGGAGCTCAAGCGCGCCAACCCGCGCGGGCGCACCACCTTCGCCAACCTCGAGCGCGTGGAGACGCCCGATGCGCATACCGCCTTGCTGGTGCTGTCTGCGCCCTCGCCCCACCTGCTGCGGGCCTTGTCCGCGGCCGAGTCGCCCATCGTGCCGCGGCATCTCTACGACAAGGGCGATGCCGGCGCGGCGCAGAACGCGAATGCGCCGGTGGGCACCGGGCCGTTCCGCTTCAAGCAGTGGGTGCGCGGCGCCTATGCCGAGTTCGAACGCAACCCCGACTACTGGGACAGCGGCAAGCCTTACCTGGACCGCCTGGTCTACCGCTTCTCTGCCGACCCGGCGGCCATCGCCGCGGCGCTGGAGACGGGCTCGGCGGACTTCAGCACCTCGGTCTCGCTCAATGACGTGGCGCGCCTGCAGAAGCACCCGCGCCTGCAGGCCGAGGCGCTGCGCAGCGCCTACCTGAACAACATCGCCGCCATCGAATTCAACCTGAAGAACCCGTTCTTCTCGCATACGGAAGTGCGCAAGGCCGTGGCCCATGCGCTGGACCTGGGCTTCATCAACAAGGTCGCCTACCAGCAGTACGCGCAGCCGCTGGCCTCGCCCATCCCGCCCGACATGGCGCCCTTCCATGACGCAGAGCTGAAGCCCTATGCCTACGACGTGGCCGCTGCCAATGCGCTGCTGGACCGCGCCGGCTTCAAGCGCGGGCCCGACGGCAAGCGCTTTGCGGTGACGCTCGACTACTTCCCCACGGCCACGCTCAAGCTGGTGGCCGAATATGCCAAGGCGGCGCTGTCGCGCGTGGGCATACACGTCACCGTGCGCAGCCAGGACCTGGGCGGCTTCATACAGCGCATCTACACGCAGCGCGACTTCGACTTCGAGGTGAACGGCGTGGGCACGCTGTTCGACCCCACCGTGGGCGTGCAGCGCCTGTACGCCTCCGGCACTGCGGGCAAGGGCATTCCCTTCGCCAATGCCGCGCTCTACCAGAACCCGGCCGTCGATGCCTTGCTGGCACAGGCCGCCACGGAGCAGGACGAGGGCCGGCGCGTTGCGCTGTTCCGACAGTTCCAGAAGATCGCCATGGACGACCTGCCCCTGCTGCCGCTGGTGGCCGTGCCGCGCGGCAACGTGTGGAACAAGCGCGTGCACGGGCTGTTCTCGGGGGTGGAAGGCTCTGCCGGCAGCCTGGCCAATGCCTGGGTCGAGGCGCCAAAGCCATAGCGGTGATGCAGTGATCTAAAAGCCGCATCGCGTGATCCCGCCGTTCGATTATTCAGCGCGGCGATGCGTCCCTAGACTGGATTTCAGCAGTGCCCGGAAGGCCCGGACCGCTGCACCACGAACACACCGGCGGCCCGTGGCCGCGCCGGCAACCGAACTCCAGAGGATTGGTTCACCATGAGCAGAAAGTACGTTTTAACCGGGCTCGGACTGGCCGGGGCCTTGGCGGCCTCCTGGCAGGCCCAGGCCCAGGACACCTCGCAGCTGACGCTGTACGGGGCGGTGGACCTCGGGTTCGAGTCGGCAAGCAACGGCCAGAACCGCGTGAGCCGCGTCAGCTCGGGGCTCAATACCGTCTCGCGCTTCGGCTTCCTGGGCAGCGAGGACCTCGGTGGCGGCTTGAAGGCACGCTTCCGGCTCGAGTCCGGCATCAATGCGGACGATGGCACGCAGAACAACGCCACCAAGTTCTTCGGCCGCTGGAACTTCGTCGGCCTGACGGGGCCCTGGGGGGCGATCGACCTCGGGCGCATGTGGTCGCCCACCTTCGTCGTGGGACTGACCTCCGACCCACTGGCGCGCAACCGCACCTCGCTGGGCTGGAACATGTTCCTCACCCAGACCAGCGCCACCGCCGCCACCTTCACGCCGGGCTTCACCGACAACTCGGTGCGCTACACCACGCCGCGCGTCAACGGGATATGGGGCGAGGCCATGTACTCGGCCGGCGAGGCCCTCAACTCGTCCGGGCGCGGCCTGGGCTTCAACGCGCAGTACGCCAAGGGCCCGCTGTACCTGGGCTATGGCTACCAGCGCACCAACAGCGGCACGGCCGCGGCGCCCGCAGCCAACCCCGGGGCCAGCGTCTCGCAGTTCCTGGGCGCAACCTACCGCGTGGGCACCGTCACCTGGTACGGCACCTTCAACCGCAACACCTCGAACCTGGCGGGCGTGCCCAACAGCAGCAATGCCATGGCCTCGGTTCGGTGGAACCTCAGCGGCCCGCACTCGGTACTGGCGCAGGTCGCGCGGCGCCAGGTCAGCGGCGCGGAGAACCGTGCGCTGGGCCTGCAGCTGGGCTACGACTTCAACCTGTCCAAGCGCACCACGCTGTACGCACGCTACGCCCGCGTGAACAACGATGGCCTCTCGGCCATCACGCTCAATGGCGTGGCGCTGCCTGCGGCCGGGGCCGATCCGTCCTTCTTTGCGCTGGGCGTCTCACACGTGTTCTGAGCTATCAGATAGATAGCAAGAAGCCAAGGAAGCACCTTGGCTTCCGCCCTTTTCCTCCGAAAAGAAGGACCCGGGCCATCAATGCGGCGGCAGCCGCCGCGTGCGCGCCGCAGCGGCTTCCAGGCCGTCCCAGGCCGGCCTGCCGGGCGCGAAGCGCGCGCGCATGTAGCCCGCCAGCTCGGCGAGCTGCCGGTCATTCAACGCATCGCGGAAGCCCGGCATAAAGCCCAACTCCGCTGTCGCCGGCTGCTGCACGCCGTCGAGGATGGTGCGCAGCAGGTTGTCGGGCGTGGCGCTGTGCAGGTTGCTGTTGAGCGCCAGCGGCACGTTGGCGCCGAGCAGCCTGGGGCCATCGCCATCGTGGTGGCAAGCCGCGCAGGCGGCCTGGAACATGCGCTGGCCGGCGCCGGGCAATGGTGCCCGCGCGGCGGCATCGGCCACTACCTGCGCGGCCGGCACGCTGGCAGTGGCGTTGAAGGACGCGAGATAGGCCGCCATGGCGCGGATATCGGTATCGGGCAGTTGCTGCAGCTCGTGCACCACCGGCCCCATCGGCCCGCCGGCCGTGCCGTGCTCGGCGCTGTGGCCGGTGCGCAGGTACTGGTAGAGCGCATCGGCACTCCAGGGCACCGGCGCTTGCGACAAGGCGGTGAGCGGCGGTGCCTCCCAGCCATCGACCATGGCACCGGCCAAATACGCTTTGCCGCCCTTCTCCGCGCCCAGCGCATTGCGCGGCGTGTGGCAGGCGCCGCAGTGGCCCAGGCCCTCGACCAGGTAGGCGCCACGGTTCCACTCTGCCGATTGCGCCGGATTGGCCTTGTAAGGCGTGGCATCGTGGAACAGCGCGTTCCAGCCAGCCATGAGCGGGCGCACGCTGAAGGGAAACTTCAGCTCCGACTTTGGCGTTTGCGCGCGCACCGCGGGCTGGCTCATCAGGTAGGCATAGAGCGCGGTCAGGTCCTCGTCGCTGGTCTTGGCAAAGGCCGTGTACGGGAAGGCCGGGTACAGGTGGCGGCCATCGCGCGAGATGCCTTCGCGCATGGCGCGCTGGAAGGCGCTGAAGGACCAGGCGCCGATGCCCGTCTCGGCATCGGGCGTGAGGTTGGTGGTGTAGAGCGTGCCGAAGGGAGTCTCCATGGCGCGGCCGCCGGCATTGGGCGTGCCGCCGGGCGCGGTGTGGCAGACCACGCAGTCGCCCGCGGCGGCCAGCTGCCGGCCGCGCTCGATGGTGGCGGCGGTGTAGATGGGTGCACTGCCCGGCGCAGCAGGCGCCACCGGAGCGATGGCGGGGCGCCAGCCCAGCAGCGCGGCGCCCATGCCCAGGGCACCGGCCACCAGTGCACCGCCACGGGCCCACAGGCCGCGGCGGCGCGGCCAGGGCGCATCGGCCGGCAAGGACCCGGTGTTCGGCAGCGCAGCGCGTTGCGGCGTGGCTTCGGGTGCCACCGGGTGCAGTGTCTGCGCACCGCCACCGGCCGTGCCGCCGGGCAGCGGGTTCAGCGCGGCGCGCACCACTTCCGGCGTGAAGGGTGGATTGCGAAAGCGCACGCCCGTGGCATCGAAGATGGCATTGGCAATCGCCGCCGTGCCGGGCACGGAGGACGACTCGCCCGCACCCAGCGGCGCCTCGCCCTGGCGCGGCATGTGCAGGACCTCGATCACGGGCACTTCGCGAAAGCTCAGGATCGGGTAGCTGCCCCATTCGCGCGTGTCGACCACGCCGGGGTGGGGCGCGCTGCGCGGTGCAAAGTCGACCTTCTCCTTCAGCGCGCGGCTGGTGGTCTGCAGCACGTTGCCGTGGATCTGGTGCTCGACGCCGGCGGGGTTGACCATCATGCCGGCGTCGTGGCCCACCACCACGCGGCGCACATGGACCTCGCCGGTCTTGCGGTTCACGTCCACGTCGGCTACCCAGGCCGCCCAGGCGGCGCCAAAGCCGGGCCATTTGCTGTGGATGTAGCGGGCGTAGGCAAAGCCCTGGCCGCGCAAGAAGTCGCCATCGGCCTCCTGCTGCTGCGGCTGCGTGTGCGGCACCCAGCCGGCCCTCTCGGCCGTGGCCTGCACCAGCTCGGCCGCGCGCGGGTCCTGCAGGTGGCGCAGGCGGAACTCGACCGGGTCGGCGCCCGCGGCCGTGGCCAGTTCGTCGATGTAGCTCTCGTGCGCGAAGGAGCTGGGCAGCGCCGACACGCCGCGCAGCCACGAGGCGCGCACGATGGGCGGCATGTCGTTCACCGCCACGCGCAGGTTGTCGTAGGCGTAGGGCGGGCGCGCGGTGCGGTCGCCCATCTCGTAGGCCTGGGCCAGCGGCTCGATGGTGCGGGTCAGCAGCAGTGCCAGCGTGGGCGCGCCATTGGACGGGTAGCTGCTCTGGAAGTCGTAGGCCGCCACCGAGCCATCGGCGTTGAGGCCACCCTGCACCTCCATCAGCTGCGCCGCGCCCTTGGGCTCCCACAGGTGCTCCTGCTCGCGCGTGAGCTGCACCCGCACCGGCGCGCCCACCGCGCGCGACAGCAGCGCCGCATCGGCCGCCACGTCATCGGCGCAGTTGCGGCCGTAGCAGCCGGCGGCCTCCATGCGGACCAGGTCGATGGCCACGTCGGGCATGCCCATCAGCCGCGCCAGGTCCAGCCGCAGCACATGCGGGTTCTGCGTGCCGGCCCAGACACTCATCCTGTCGCCCTGCCAGTCGGCCACGGCGCAGGACGGGCCGATCGACGCATGCAGCTGATAAGGCCAGACGTAGGTGCGCGGCATGGGTTGCGCGGCACCGGCCAGCGCGGCATCGACGTCGCCCTCGTCTATCAGCGGCCGGTGCGTGGCGCTGTTGGTGCGCAGCGCATGCGCCAGGTCAGACTGGTCGGGCATGCCGGGCCAGGCTTTCCAGCGCACCCGCAGCGTGCGCAGCGCCTGCTCGGCCTGCTCCTCGCGCTCGGCGACGATGCCGACGAAATCGCGGATCACCACCACCGCGCGGATGCCGGGGATGTGCGCGATGGAGGATTCGTCCACCGACTCCAGCGTGTTGCCGATGAAGTCGCCATGGTCCGCGCCCGCATAGGGCGGGCGCACCACGCGGCCATGCAGCATGCCGGGCACGCGCATGTCGTGCACGAAGACCTGTTCGCCCGAAACCTTGGCCGGAATGTCCACGCGCGGCGCGCGCGTGCCCACCAGCCGGTAGTCGGCGGCGTTCTTGACCGGCGTGGCAATGTCCAGGCGCAGTTCGGTGTGGCGGCCGGCCACCAGTGCGCCATAGCCCATGCTGCGTGCCGGGTCGGCTTTCACACGCACGCAGCCATCGCGGGTTTCCAGCGCATCCAAGGGTGCCTGCAGCTGCTCGGCCGCGCGTGCCACGAGCCAGGCGCGCGCCTGCGCTGCGGCCAGCCGCAACGGCTGGGCATGGATCTGGATGGAAGCGCTGGCGATGGTTGCGCCCTGGTTGGGCGCACGCGTGGTGTCGCCCAGCACCATGTGCAGCCGCTCCATCGGCAGGTCCAGCTCCTCGGCCGCGATCTGGGCCAGCGCGGTGCGGATGCCGGTGCCCAGGTCCACATGGCCGTTGAGCGCGGTGGCGCTGCCGTCGTCCCAGACGGCGACCAATATCTCGACGCCCTCATCCGGATTGCCGGCCACCAGCGCGGGCTGGCCCTTGGCCGGGGGTGGCGCGGGCGGCGGATTACGCACCACCAGCAGCACGCCGGCTGCCGCGTGGAAATCCGCCCGCGTCAGCGGCGCATCGGCGCGGCGGCTCATCGGGTACCTTCCTCGCGCAACAGCACGGCCGCGCGCTGCACCGCGCGCACGATCTCCACATGCGTGCCGCAGCGGCACAGGTTGCCGGAGAGTTCGTCGCGGATGCGCGCCTCGCTCGGGTCCGGATCACGCGCCAGCAGGGCCGCGGCCATCATCACCATGCCGTTGAGGCAGTAGCCGCACTGCGCGGCCTGCGCATCGACAAAGCCTTGCTGCACCTGGTGCAGGGCCCGGGCCGAGCCAAGCCCCTCCAGCGTGGTGATGCTGCGGCCGGCCACGCCCTGCGCGGGGATGACGCAGGAGCGCGCAGCCACCCCATCCACCAGCACCGTGCAGGCACCGCACTGTCCCAGGCCACAGCCGTACTTGGGGCCGTTCAAGCCCAGGTCATTGCGCAGCACCTGCAGCAGCGTGGCGCCGGTGCCGTCCGGCACCGTGCACGGACTGCGGTTGACCGTGAGGGAAATGCCGGGGACAGAGGGTGCTTGCATCCGGGCGGATGGGCTCAGGCAGTGGCGATGTCGGCCGACTGGATGCGCTTGACGCCCGCGGCCTTCATCTTCTTCCAGGCCGCGGCCAGCGAGCCGTTCAGGTCGATGGCACGCGTGGCGTCCTCGATCACGTAGACGTTGAAGCCCAGCTTGCGCGCATCGAGCGCGGTCCAGGCCACGCAGAAGTCGGTGGCCAGGCCGGTCACGTAGACCGTGCGGATGCCGCGCTCCTTCAGGTAGCCCGCCAGGCCGGTGTGGGTCTTGCGGTCGGCCTCCTCGAAGGCCGAGTAGCTGTCCACGTCCTTGTGGAAACCCTTGCGCACGATGACCTGGGCCGTGGGCAGCTTCAGGTCGCTGCGCAGCGCCGCGTCGTCCGTGCCCTGCACGCAGTGGTCGGGCCACAGCACCTGCTGGCCGTACTTGAGCTTGGTGGTCTCGAAGGGCTTCTTGCCGGGGTAGCTGCTGGCAAAGGAGGCGTGGCCCGCCGTGTGCCAGTCCTGCGTGACGACGATGTTGGCGAAGGCGGTGGAGAGCTTGTTGATGATGGGCACCACCTCGGCCCCGTTCTTCACCGGCAGCGTGCCGCCACCGACAAAGCAGTTCTGCACGTCGATGACCAGCAGCGCCGCCCTGGAGCTGGGCTTGAGCGGCGCGGCGAGCAAGGGCATGCCCTGCGCCGCAAGGCCGGCTGCGGCGGCGGACTGGAGAAGGCTTCGGCGCGAAAGCAAGTTCATGGCAAGGCTCCAGAGTGAAAAATCAGACGCTCAAATAGGCTCTGCGGACTTCGTCGTTGGCGGCGAGGTCGGCCATCGATGCCTGGTAGCGGATCTGGCCCTTTTCCAGCACATAGGCGCGGTCGGACACCAGCTCGGCGAAGTGCATGTTCTGCTCGGACAGCAGGATGCTCACGCCCTGGCTCTTCAGCTCCAGGATCATGTGCGCCATCTGCTCGACGATCACCGGCGCCACGCCTTCGGAGGGCTCGTCCAGCAGCACCAGGTAAGGATTGCCCATGAGCGTGCGGGCGACGGTGAGCATCTGCTGCTCGCCGCCGCTCATGCGGCCACCGGGGCGGTCCGGCATCTCGCCCAGGTTGGGAAAGAGCTTGAACAGGCGTTCGGGCGTCCACACCGGCGCGCCCGTGCCGTCGTCCCATTGGCGCGCGGGCTGGCGGCCCACCTCCAGGTTCTCGAGCACCGACAGGTCGGTGAACACGCGCCGGTCTTCCGGCACGAAGCCCAGGCCCAGGCGCGCCGCGTGGTGCGGCTCTGTCCGGGAGATGTCCTGCCCGCGGAACGCGATGCGCCCGCGCCGCTTGGCCAGCATGCCCATCAGCGCCTTGAGCGTGGTGGACTTGCCCGCGCCGTTGCGGCCCATGAGCGCCACCACCTCGCCGCGCCGCACCTGCAGGTCCACGTCGTAGAGGATCTGCGCGGCGCCGTACCAGGCGGCCAGGCCCTGGGCGTCCAGCAGCACTTCGCTGCCCGCGGAAGAAATCGCCGCCATCACACCACCTCCTGCTGCGGCATCGCTTCCGCGTCTTTCTTCTCGAATGTCTTGCCCGTGCCGAAATAGACCTCCTGCACCTTGGGGTGGTCGCGGATCTCCAGCGGCTTGCCTTCGGCGATCAACCTGCCGCGCGCCAGCACGATCATGCGGTCGGCATAGGCGAACACCACGTCCATGCTGTGCTCGGTGAAGAGCACGGCCATGCCGCGGTCGATCACCAGTTGCTTGGTCAGCGCCATGAGCGAATTGCGCTCCTGGGGCGCCATGCCGGCGGTGGGCTCGTCCATCAGCAGCAGCTTCGGGCTGTTGGCCATGGCAATGGCCAGCTCCACGCGCTTGACGTCGCCATAGGCGAGCACGCTGCAGGGCCGGTCTGCCTGGGACTTCATGCCGACCTGCTCCAGCAAGGCCAGGGCTTCGTCGCGCTTGTGGTCGGCTGCGCGCCGCCACATCGAGAACAGCCTGCCGTCGTGCGACAGCAGCGCCATCTGCACGTTCTCCACCACCGTGAGCGAGGCAAAGGTCTCGGCGATCTGGAAGGTGCGGCCCACGCCCATGCGCCAGATGGCGCGCGGCTTGCGGCCGACCAGCTCCTGCCCGTCGAGCAGGATGGAGCCGCGGTCGGCCGGCAGCTGGCCGTTGACCATGTTGAAGGTGGTGGACTTGCCGGCGCCGTTGGGGCCGATCAGGGCCAGCAGCTCGCCCTTGGCCAGCGTGAAGTCGATGCCGTCGACCGCCTTCACGCCGCCAAAGGACTTGCCCAGGCCGGAGACTTTCAGCAGGGCGCTCATGCCTGGGCCTCCTTCGTGTCGGCCACGGCCGGCGCCGGGTCCTGGCGCTTCTCGCGCCGCCGCTCGAACAGCTGCTTCGCGGCGCCCGCGATGCCCTGCGGGAACAGCAGCACCAGCAGCAGGATGATGCCGCCCAGCATGGCGCGCCAGTAGTCGGTGTTGCGTGCCACCGCGTCGTGCAGCCAGGTGAAGGTGACGGCCCCCACCACCGGGCCGGCCAGCGTCTGCAGGCCGCCCAGCAGCACCATGACCAGGCCATCGACCGAACGGGTCACCGACAGCGCCTCGGGCGAGATGCTGCCCTTGGAGAACGCGTACAGCGCGCCGGCCAGTCCGGCCACCGTGCCCGCGATGATGAAGGCCACCCACTGCATGCGCTTGACGTCGATGCCGATGGCGTCGGCGCGCAGCGGCGAATCGCGGCCCGCGCGCATCGCGTAGCCGAACGGCGAGAACAGCACCCGGCGCAGCAGCAGGATGCCTGCGCCCACCAGCACCAGCGTGAGCCAGTAGTAGGCATTCTTGTCGGCGAGCCAGGAGGCCGGCCAGACGCCGGTCAGGCCGTTGCTGCCGCCGGTGAAGCCGTCCCACTGGTAGGTGACGGCCCAGGCGATCTGGGCGAAGGCCAGGGTCAGCATGGCCAGGTACACGCCCGACAGCCGCACCGCGAACCAGCCGAACACCAGCGCGCCCAGTGCCGCCACCAGGGGCGCGGCGATCAGAGCCGCCTCCATCGGCAGGCCGGCCGCGCGCACCAGCAGCGCCGCACCATAGGCGCCCAGGCCGAAGTAGGCCGCGTGGCCGAAGGAGTGCATGCCCGCCGGGCCCATGATGAAGTGCAGGCTGACCGCGAACAGCGCTGCCACCATCAGGTCGGTCGCCAGCACCATGGTGTAGGGCGAGCCCGCCGCCAGCCAGGGCAGCGCCACCAGCACCGCGGCGAATGCGGCGACGGCCAGCAGGTAGCTGCGACTGGGTGGCCGCAGGGGTTCTTCCTGCAGGCCCAGGTGCCGGCTGGGCGCCTGCGGCCGGCCGAACAGCCCCCACGGACGCCACACCAGCACCACGGCCATCACCAGGAACTCGACCACCAGCGTGAGCTTGGAGAACGAGATGCTGATGCCAAACACCTCCACCACGCCCAGCCAGATGCAGACCGCCTTGATCTCGGCGATCAGCAGGGCGGCGGCATAGGCGCCGGGGATGGAGCCCATGCCGCCCACCACCACCACTACGAAGGCCGCGCCAATGGTGGTGAGGTCCATCTCCAGGTTGGCCGGCTCGCGCGGCAGCTGCAGCGCGCCGCCCAGGCCCGCGAGCAGCGCGCCCAGAGCGAACACGGCCGTGAACAGCCAGGCCTGGTTCACGCCCAGGGCGCTGACCATCTCGCGGTCCTGCGTGGCGGCGCGTACCAGAGTGCCCCAGCGCGTGCGCGTCAGCAGCAGCCAGAGCAGGCCCAGCACGATGGGGCCGACGACGATCAGGAACAGGTCATAGGACGGGAACTGCCGCCCCAGGATCTCGATGGAGCCCTTGAGGCCGGGCGCGCGCGGGCCCAACAGCTCTTCCGGGCCCCAGAGCCACAGCACCGCGTCCTTGATGACCAGCACCAGCGCAAACGTGGCCAGCAGCTGGAACAGCTCGGGCGCCTTGTAGATGCGGCGCAGCAGTGTCATCTCGATCACCGCGCCCAGCACGCCCACCGCCACCGCCGCCAGCAGCAGCGCCGGCCAGAAGCCCACCGGCCCCATCACGTTGGAGAGCAGGCCCACCAGCGTGTAGGCCACGTAGATGCCCACCATGTAGAAGGAGCCATGGGCGAAGTTGACGATGCGCGTCACCCCAAAGATCAGCGACAGTCCGGCCGCCACCAGGAACAGCGAGGACGCCCCGGCCAAGCCATTGAGCAACTGCACGACAAAGCCAGAAAAACTCATCAAGAATCCTTGGGGACGCGGTATTCAAGCGCGAGGGCCGCCGCGCACGGCCGCCAGAAGCGGCCGGCCCGCCCCCGGCAGGGGGTTGGCGAAGCGACACGAAGTGCGCGGAGCCCTGGGGCGAGCAACAATCAATCAGCGGGGCGCAGCTTCTTCACTTCGTCATCGGAGGGCTGGAACTTGGCGCCGTCGAGATAGACGTAGTTCACCATCACGCCCTTGCCGCCCTCGTTCTTGGTCGTGCCCACGTAGGCGCCCATGGTGGACTGGTTGTCCTGGGCGCGGTAGGTGATCTTGCCGAAGGGCGTATCCACGGGCAGGCCCTTGAAGGCCGTCACCAGCTTCTCGGTATCGGTGCTGCCCGCCTTCTTGATGCCCGCGGCCAGCGACTTGATGGCGCTGTAGCCGACCACCGAGCCCAGGCGCGGGTAGTCCTTGAACTTGGCTTCGTAGGCGCTCAGGAAGGCCTTGTGCTCGGGCGTCTGCAGGCTGCTCCACGGATAGCCGGTGACGATCCAGCCATTGGGCGTCTCGTCCTTCAGCGGATCGAGGTACTCGGGCTCGCCGGTCAGCACGCTGACCACGGCGCGGTCCTTGAACAGACCGCGGGTGTTGCCCTCGCGCACGAACTTGGAGAGGTCGGCGGCGAACAGCACGTTGAAGATCGCGTCCGGCTTGGCGTCGGCCAGCGCCTGCACCACGCTGCCGGCATCGACCTTGCCGAGCGGCGGAGCCTGCTCGGCGACGAACTCGACGTCGGGCTGCGCCTCCTTCAGCAGCTTCTTGAAGGTGGCGACGGAGGACTGGCCGTACTCGTAGTTGGGGTAGACCAGCGCCCAACGCTTCTTCTTGAGCTTGGCCGCGTCGGGCACCAGCATGGCCACCTGCATGTAGGTGGAGGGACGCAGGCGGTAGGTGTACTTGTTGCCGTTCTGCCAGACGATCTTGTCGGTGAGCGGTTCGCCGGCCAGGTAGAAGAACTTCTTCTGCTTGGCGAAGTCGGTCAGCGCCAGGCCTGTGTTGGAGAGGAAGGAGCCGGTCAGCACATCGACCTGCTCGCGCGAGATCAGTTCCTCGGCCATGCGCACCGCGTCGCCCGGATTGGCGTTGTCGTCGCGCGTGATCAGCTCGAGCTTCTTGCCGTTGACGCCGCCGGCCGCGTTGACCTCGTCCACCGCCAGCTCCATGCCCTTCTTGTAGGGCTCGAGGAACGCGGGCTGCGCCTTGTAGCTGTTGATCTCGCCGATCTTGATCGTGCCCTGTGCCTGCGCGGCGAACGAGAGGGCCATGCCGGCGGCGAGCGCGGCGCTGAGGTGCAACTTCGTCTTCATGGGGAGCTCCTTGCGGATGAGTGAGTCGGGAAAGAAAAACAAAGAGTGTCCGCGCATCAGCGCAGGCCGTCGGTGCCCTGGATCTCGTGGGCCTGCAGCCCGCCGATGCGCGGCAGCGGGCGGCCGCTGTCGGTCACCACCACGGCGACCACGATCTCGTTCGCGCGCGGCGCGTCGGCCACCCGGGCCTCCATGGCGTCGAAGTGGCTGCGCACGAAGGCGGCATCCTTGTGGCCCAGCGGCACGTCGATGGCCGCGCCCAGGCCGCCCTGCTTCTTGGCCGAGGGCACCAGCGCCGCGCCCTTCTCGACTGCCTGGCGCAGCGGCGCGCCCAGCTTGGGATGCAGGATGGCCGCGGCATGCTCCAGCTCGCCGGCCTCGCCGACGATGGCAGCCTTGCCGTAGCTCTGCGCCGCACCGGGTGCGATGCCCAGCGCCTGCACGCACTTCTGCCCGAGCAGGCTGCCCAGCTCTTCGCCGATGGCGATCAGCTCATCAAGGTTCTCGGAGTAGCGGCCGGCATAGGGATTGGCGATCACCGCCATGGCCAGCGCACGGCGCGTGGGCGGGTTGACGGGCTGGCCCATCTCGATGCGGACTTCGTCCACCTGGACGACGATCTTGCGGATATTGGCGCTCATGGTTTTCCTTGTCTCTCTGGGTTCGGGCTAGCGAAGGCCATCCCACTGGGCGATGTTCTCGGCACGCAGGCCGCCCACGCGGTCGTGCACACGGTAGCCGGTGGTCATGGCCAGGATGAAGACCACCTCGTCGGATGCCGGCGCCCCGGGCACGCGCACCTCGATGGCATCGAACTGGCCGCGCACATAGCTGGCGTTGATGTTGGTCAGCGGCACGTCCAGCGCGGCGCCGGGCGGCCCGACCTTCTTGGTGGACGGCACGATGGACAGGCCGTTGCCGGGCTGGCCCTTCTTGTCGACCACGGTGCCGCTGGCATAGGCCGCGCGGTCGCCCTTCCAGCCAAGCAGCTCGCGCATGGCGTAGCCGCCCGGCACATGCCACAGCGCGCCGTGCTCCAGCTCGCCGGCGGCGCCGACGATGGCGCCCTTGCCGTAGGTGGCGATGCGCTCGACCGGCACCTCCATCGCCGCCAGCAACTGGCGCGCCATGGCCAGGCCGACGGGCTGCAGCGCCTCCATCATCGGCAGGATGTCCTGCACATAGCGGCCCGCGTAGGGGTTGGCCAGCACCGCACCGATGGCCCCGCGCCGCAGCGGCTGCGCCGGGGGCGGCCCGAACTCGTGGTGGATGTCTTCCACGTGGGTGAAGGTGCGTCGTATCTCGATCATGCGGGGAGTCCTGCAATTCATTAAGCAAATACTGAACCAACTTGCTGCGTAGCCACCTGCACGCCATCCGGCAGCGCCGGGCCGGCCGCCAATGCGCGCCACTGCGCATTCTGCGCGACCACCAGTTGTCCCTGGCACACCAGTGCTGCCGCCCACAGCAGGCCGGCCTCCTGCAGCTGGCGCGCCACGCGCAGGCCCGCATCCAAGGCATGGCGCACGGCCTCGGTGCCCAGGGGCGGCACATCGACCGTGACAGGCAGCAGGCCCAGGTCGCTGTCATCCTTCATCTCCAGCGCGGGGCGGCGCTGGATGCGCGCATCGTCCAGGTTCACGGCATTGGCCACCACGGTGGCGCAGGCATCGGCCTCGGACGCCGTGCGGGCCAGCACGGTCACGCTGTCGGCGATGCCCAGCGAGAAGCTGCGACCACGCCAGCCACTGGTGGCGATGCCGCGCACCGGCATCGCGGCCTGCACGTCGAAGTGCCCATCGGTGCGCAGGCCGCCACGGACGATGTCGGCCGGATCGAACCGCGCAATGTCGGCATAGAGCCCCACCCGCACCGCCGCGCCGGGCGCCAGGTGCAGGCCGATGTCGCCGCCGTTGTTGACCCAGGCCCGCACGATGCCGGGTCGCGCGTAGCAGGCGGCGATCTCCTCGGCCACGCTGCCCGCCACGGCGGCCATGGGCGTGATGAAGCCTGCGCGGTGCGGCGCGCAGGCCTGCCACATGCGGCGCGCGACACGGCCTTGCAGCGGGCAGGATGCCTCCACGGGTCGACGCAGCGCCGGCAGTTCGGCCACCAGCTCGCCCAGCAGCGGCGCAAAGCGCTGCCAGGCGGCTTCGTGTGCCGCGGCCAGCGCGTCCGGCTCGCCTTCGGCACCGATCACCAGGTCCATCGGACCATGCTGGAAATGCCAGCGGCCGTCGGCCAGGGGAACGCGGCTCGCAGCCATCGCCTGCGCGTCAGCCGAGCAGGGGCGGCTGGCCGAGTGGCCAGGGATTGCCGGGGGCGTTGTGCGCCCAGCGCAACGCCGTCGGCGCGCCGTCGTCATGCCAGGCGCCGCGCCCCAGCACCTCGGCCAGCGGACGCACGTACTCCATGTGGCCGCCCAGCAGGCGGTAGTTCTCCAGCGCCATGCTGAACTCGATGGGTGCGACGATCGCCGGCGTGGGCACGGTGCCGAAGCTGTCGTCGGGCATGCGCATGACGTCGGCCATCACCGTGATGCCGCCGCCGGGCCAGACGTAGGCCGGCGCGCCGCCGCAGGTGACGTTGACCAGCGCCTGCTTGATCGCCCGCGTGAGCCGCACCGGGTTGTCGGTGACGCCCGCACGCAGGCTGCCGCCGGCACCGCCCAGGAACAGCACGGTGGACAGCGAGGGCTCGCAGTTCTCGCCGATGCGGTCGACCACGGCGCGCACCGCCGCCGGCATGGCCTGCTCGACGGGGCGCAGCGCCTCGTCCAGCACGTACCAGCTGGCGTGCTCGCCAGTGGTGGAGGTCATGAGCAGGCGCAGGCCGGGCCAGGCCACCTCCGGGTTCCAGCCCTCGATGATGGACAGCGGCTCGGCGATGTCGGTACCGCCCCAGCCGGTGCCAGGGTTGGCGACCTGGAAGTAGCGGCCCGGCGTGGACTTGCGGCCCCGCATCTGGATCCCGGAGCGGCGCATGTCCAGGCAGCGCCCGGCCTGGTGCTCGGTCAGCACGCCGGTGATGTGGTCGTCCACCACCACCACCTCGTCCACGTGCCCGAGCAGCTGCTTGGCAAAGATGCCGATGGTGGCCGAGCCGCAGCCTACCCGCATGCGCTGCTCTTCCACGCCGTTGACGATGGGCGCCCTGCCCGCCTGCACGACGATCTGCGAGCCGCCGTCGATGGTCAGCTCCACGGCCTTCTTATTGCCCAGCAGCTGCATCATCTCGGCGGTGATGCGGCCTTCCTTCTTGCTGCCGCCGGTGAGGTGGTGCACACCACCGAGCGACAGCATCTGCGAGCCATATTCGGCCGTGGTCACATGGCCCACCACCTCGCCCTTGCAGCGGATGTTGGCCTGCTCGGGGCCCAGGAAACGGTCGGTGTCGATCTTCACCTTGAAGCTGCAGTAGCTGAAGATGCCCTCGGTGACGACCGTGACCATGTCCACGCCGCGTGCCTGCGAGGCGACGATGAAGGGCGCGGGCTTGTAGTCCGGGTAGGTGGTGGAAGAGCCGACGCCGGTGACGAACACCTCATCGGCATGCAGCAGGTCGCCGCTCCATTCGGCAGGCGCCAATGCCGCCGGGGCCTCGGCGCCCTGCGGCTCGGCGCGCGCGGCGAACGGCACCAGCTCGGGCGTGCCCGCCTCCAGCGTACGGCGCAGCAGCACCACCGGATCGACCCGCACCAGCGCGCCGGCACGGTTGGCATAGCGGTCGCAGGCACCGGTACGGCCCTCCGAGATCTGGCACAGCACCGGGCAGGCATTGCATTCCACCTTGGGGCTGGCCGTGCGCGCATCGCGCGCCGCGGGCTCGGCCGCGGCCAGCGGCACGTCGATGCCGGGCAGGCCGTCGGTCTTGGTGTGTTCCGTCATATCGTGGGCTCTTTTTCTGGCGGGCATGCAGGCCGGAACTGCGGCTTGAACGCCCATCACAATTTGTGTAGCATTCACTTAATGAAAATGTTGTGATTACTACATTTCCGAATCAATGTAGCGCATTCAAACGGGGGCCGCAAGACGTGTTTTTCCGCACCTTGGCAGGGCGTTCCAGGCGCACCGCGACGGTACGCAGGCGTGGCTTTGCCCCGCTTCGGTGCGGCCTGTGCCAAAGCCCTTACCATCATGGGTTGCTGCTGCGCCTGCGGGCCGGCGGCTCCCACGATGGAAACTGGAGACATGCCCCCGCCCCGGCCGGCACCGCCGCAGCCGGCCCCAGTCCCTCCATCCTCAATCGCAGACTGTCATCACCATGAGTGCTTTTAACGAAGAACGCGTCCTGTCCGTCCACCACTGGACCGACCGCCTGTTCACCTTCACCACCACGCGCGATCCGTCGCTGCGCTTCTCCAACGGCCACTTCACCATGATCGGACTCAAGGTGAACGACAAGCCGCTGCTGCGCGCCTACAGCATCGCCAGCGCCAACTACGAGGAGCACCTGGAGTTCCTCAGCATCAAGGTGGACAACGGCCCGCTCACTTCGCGGCTGCAGCACATCCAGGTGGGCGACACGGTGATCGTCGGCAAGAAGCCCACCGGCACGCTGCTGATCGACTACACGCTGCCCGGCAAGCGCCTGTACCTGCTGGGCACGGGCACCGGCCTGGCGCCCTTCCTGTCGATCATCCGCGACCCGGAGACCTACGAGAAGTTCGAGAAGGTCATCCTGGTGCACGGTGTGCGCCAGGTGGACGAGCTGGCCTACCACGACATGGTGACCGAGCACCTGCCCAACCACGAGTTCCTGGGCGATATCGTGCGCGACCAGCTGCTGTACTACCCCACCGTGACGCGCGAGAGCTACCGCAACATGGGCCGCATCACCGAACTGCTGGAAAACGGCAAGCTCGAAGCCGACCTGGGCCTGCCCCGGCTCAACGCCGCCGAAGACCGCGTGATGCTGTGCGGCAGCCCACACATGCTGACCGACCTCAAGCACCTGCTGGAGCAGCGCGGCTTCAAGGAAGGCAACACCACGACACCCGGCGACTTCGTGATCGAGCGGGCATTCGCCGAGAAGTGACTGCGGGTTTCCCGGCTTGCCGCTGCGCATGCTTCGCCATCCCCGGCGGCGCGGCGGCTTTCTCCTTTGACTTTCTGACGGGACGCCGATGACAGAACGCAAGGCAGCAGCCAAGCGCCCCGCGGGGCGTCGCACCGGCACACGGGAGCTGGCAGCGCAGGCCACGCGCGAGAACATCCTGCGCGCGGCGACCAAGGTGTTTGCGCGGTACGGCTACGAAGGCGGCAGCGTGGAGAAGATCTCCAAGGCGGCCAAGTCCTTCGACCGGATGATCTACTACTACTTCGGCAGCAAGGAAGGCCTGTTCATCGAGGTGATAGAGACCATCTACCGCCGCATGAACGAGGCCGAAGAGGCGCTGGACATCCGGCCGGATTCCCCGGTGGAGGCGCTCAAGGCCGTGGTGCGCTTCGTCAGCCAGTACTACCGCAAGAACCCCGAGTTCGTCACCCTGCTCAACACCGAGAATCTGCACAAGGGCAAGCACATCGCCAAGTCGCCGCGTGCACGCGAGTACTCGTCGCCCGCGGTCTCGGTGATCGCGCAGGTGCTGGCCAGCGGCGCTGCGGCGGGCGTGTTCCGCAGCGACCTGCAGGCGCGCGACCTGTACCTGCTGATCGCCTCGATGGGCTACTTTTACCAGTCCAACCGCTACACGCTCAGCGCCTTCCTGGGCGAGGAGCTGGACCGCCCGGAGGCCATTGCCCACTGGGACGCGATGATGATCGACGTGGTGCTGCGCACCGTAGCGCCGTCGCACTGAGCGCCCGCCCGGCCGCTTGGCGCGGCCAGGTCGCCCGGATACGGGCGCGCGTTCTGCTGCGGGCCGATGCAGCCATGACGCCCCCTTTTCCGCGCTATTGCCCTTCGCTGCGCCTTGCGCGCCGTGCGCCCTCTATGTAGTATTCACTACACCAATCATCCGCCGCCGGGGCCGGCCATGCCGCCACCAGGCGCCTGTTCCCCGCAACCCCACGGAGCCCTCATGGCAGAAGCCACCACCACCGCGACCTCGGGCAAGGTCGTCATCCGCAACATCGGCCTGCTGCTGTCGGGCGACATCGACAAGCCCATCCTCGACGCCGACACCATCGTGGTGAACGACGGCCTGATCGTCGCGGTCGGCAAAGAGAAAGACTGCGACCTCGAAGGCGCGAAGACCGTCATCGACGCGAAAAAGACCTGCGTCGCGCCCGGCCTGATCGACAGCCACGTGCACCCGGTTTTCGGCGACTGGACGCCGCGCCAGGGCCAGATCGGCTGGATCGACTCGACCATGCACGGCGGCGTGACGACCATGATTTCGGCCGGCGAGGTGCACCTGCCCGGTCGGCCGAAAGACATCGTGGGCCTGAAGGCGCTGGCCATCACCGCGCAGCGCGCGTTCGACAACTTCCGCCCCGGCGGCGTGAAGGTGCTGGCCGGTGCGCCGGTCATCGAGAAGGGCATGGTCGAGAGCGACTTCAAGGAACTCGCCGAAGCGGGCGTGGGCCTGCTCGGCGAAGTGGGCCTGGGCTCGGTGAAGGCCGGCTATGAAGCGAAAGAGATGGTGGCCTGGGCGCGCAAGTACGGCATCCAGAGCACCATCCATACGGGCGGCCCGTCGATCCCGGGATCGGGCCTGATCGACAAGGATGTGGTGCTGGAGGCCGACGCCGACATCATCGGCCACATCAACGGCGGCCACACCTCGCTGCCCGAGGCGCATGTGTGCGAGCTGTGCGAGAAGAGCTCGCGCGCCATCGAGATCGTGCACAACGGCAACGAGAAGGTCGCCATCGCCGCGGCCAAGGCGGCGCTGGAGCTCAAGTGCCCGCACCGCGTGATCCTGGGCACCGACGGACCCGCGGGCTCTGGCGTGCAGCCGCTGGGCATCCTGCGCATGATCGCCATGCTGTCGTCCATCGCGAACATCCCGGCCGAGCTGGTGTTCTGCTTCGCCACCGGCAACACCGCCAAGATCCGCAAGCTCAACTGCGGGCTGGTCGAGGTGGGCCGCGATGCCGACTTCGTCTTCATGGACCGCGCGCAGCACTCGCCCGCGCCGGGCCTGCTCGAAAGCGTGCAGCTCGGCGACATTCCGGGCGTGGGCATGGTGATGATCGACGGCATCGTGCGCTGCGGCCGCAGCCGCAACACGCCGCCGGCGACCGAAGTGCCGGTGGTGCTGACCGCGCACTAGATGCTACTTTTTTAGTAGCTGATAGCCAAGGCGGCGCCTGGGCTATAGGCGGTTTTTCTCAGAAAACTCAATAGCTGCCGGTGCTGTACGAGCCCTGCGGCTGGGCCGTCTGGCGGTAGTTGGGGTCGGTCGAATAGGTACGGCCCTGCCCCAGGCGGAAGCCGCGGCCTTCCAGCGTGATCGGCTCGCCCACCGGTACCGGCTGCGAACGCTCGAAGGTGCGGCGCGAGCCGTCCTCCATGCGCACATGGATCAGGTAGGCCGTCTGGGTATTGGTGCGCTTCTCCACGGTATTGCCCAGGAAGCCGCCGCCCACGGCGCCCAGCACCGTGGCCGCGGCCCGGCCGGAGCCGTGGCCGATCTGGTTGCCCAGCACGCCGCCCAGCACACCACCGGCGACCGCGCCCACGCCGCTGGTGGGGGCGGCCCGCTGCACCGGCTGCACAGACTCCACGCGCCCGCAGATGCCACAGACCGGTGCGGCCTGCGCCACCGGCGTGGCCGGCTGCGGCATCGGCGCCGGATAGGCACCGCCCGCGCTGCTGTATGCCGGCGCCGGCACCGCAGCCGGTCTGGGCGCCGTGACCACCGGGGCCCGCGCAATGGCGAGCGGGGGAGCCGTGGCAGGTACGGGCTGGTCCCGGGCGATCTCTTCCTTGGCCGCGAGCGAGGCCGGTGCCGGCACCTCGGCCGGGCCCAGCGCGGCGACCTGTGCCGCAGGTTCGGCAGGACGGGTGTTCTGGTAGACCAGCGTGCCGCCGAGCGCAAGAACGGCCACCCCCAGGACACCGATGGCGACCCAGAGCGGCTTGAGCGGCGAGGTCCCGGCAGCAGGGCCGGACGCAGGGTTGAGGCTGGTGGACGTGTTCATGTTCTTTCCTTTTCTGATGCGCTCCCTTAAGCCGGGAGCCGTGCAGGGAAGGTACACAGTCCGCGCACCGGAAAAGCGCCACTTTTGTAAGGCGCGGTAAGCGCTGCAGCCCGGTGTGCCGGCGGCCTGCGGACCGGTGCACTAAGTCACAGATTCGGCGCCCTCAGCCGGGGCTGCGTCGTGGCATCCACGCCACGGCGCCAGGTGCGGGCGCAACGTGGCCCACTCAGCGCATGAGGAACTTCTCGACGTAGAGCTGCCGGGCACGGTCCATGTGGTCCAGTGCAAGCTGGTGCAGCCGTGCTCGCTCGCCGGCGTGCAGCGCCGCCACCATGGCCGCGTGTTCGCGGCAGGCCTGCTCCAGCGCCTGGGCATCGGCGATGCCGTAGGCGCGTGCGGGAAAGCTCAGCCAGTCGTGCAGGCGGATCGACTCCGCGATGTAGGGGTTGTCGCTCAAGCCGTAAAACAGGCGATGGAAGGCCATGTTCGTGCGGTGGATCGTGATGAGGTCGCCCGTCGCGGCGGCCTCGGCGTGGGCGTGCGCCGCCGCCTCGACGGCGGCCAGGCGCTCGGGCGCCACGGGCAAGGGCATGGCGGCCACCGCCGCGCCATGCAGCACGGTCCGGAAATGGTAGAGATCGCGCAGGCTCTGCTCATCGAAGCGGCGGATGCGCGCGCCCAGGTGCGGCGGCTTGACCACCACGCCCAGGCGCTGCAGTTCGACCAGCGCCGCACGCACCACGTGGCGCTTCGCGGCGTAGTCCTCCATCAGATGGTCCTCGATGAGGCGGTTGCGCGGCAGGATGCGGCCGCGAATGATGTCGATCTCGATCGCCTCGATCACGGCGGCCACCTGCGCGGGCAGCGTGGCATGGGGGAAGGCGCCTGCGTCCGAGGCGGCCAGCCGGTGGTTGCTCATGGTGCGATGGTAGTCAAGAGACCGCCCGGCGGGCGCGGCGGAGGCCGCCGGCACACGCTTTTATCGATAGTCTTATCGCCAATATTGGCGACAACGCCGTCGTTGTGTTTCATGGGACCGCTACCTAGACTGCCGCTCGACATCAACTCAGCGAACACCATGGCACCGTTGCAAGCCGCCCCTGAACTCATCAGCATCAACCCCGCCAACGGCGCCGAGATCGCACGCGTACCGGTCACCTCGCCGCAGGAACTGGACGCCGCCGTGGACCGCGCCTGGCACGCGTTCCATCATTCGGGCTGGAAGTCGCTGCTGCCGCACAAGCGCGCCCTGGTGCTGCAGGCCATCGCCGACGGCCTGCAGGCCGAGAAGGAATCCCTCGCACGCCTGCAGATGCAGGACAACGGCAAGCCGCTGGGCGAATGCCGCGGCATGGTGGAGTCGGCCATCGGCACCTTCCGCTACTACGCCGGCGTCTGCGAGACGCTGGAGACCGACGTGACCCCCGCACGCGGCGACTACGTGTCGTTCACCGTGCTCGAGCCTTTCGGCGTGGTGGCCGCGATCACGCCCTGGAACTCGCCGATCATGAACGACGCGACCAAGGTCGCGCCCGCGCTCGCCGCCGGCAACGCGGTGATCCTCAAGCCCTCGGAGGACTCGCCCCTGCTCGGCCCCGAACTCGCGCGCATTGCACGTGCCGCCGGATTGCCCGAGGGCCTGCTGCAGGTAGTGCAGGGCCGCGGCGCCGACGTGGGCGCGGCCCTGGTAGCCCACCCGGGCGTGCGCATGGTGTCCTTCACGGGCGGCACGGTGTCGGGCCGCGCCATCGCACGCGTCGCGGGCGACCGGCTGATTCCCGCGGCACTGGAGCTCGGCGGCAAATCGCCGCATGTGGTGTTCGCGGACGCCGACCGCGCGCATGCCGTGGCAGCCGTGGTGGCCGGCATCTTCGGCTCGGCCGGGCAGTCGTGCGTGGCCGGCTCGCGGCTGTTCATCGAGCAGGGCGTCTACGACGAGGTACTGGCCGAGGTGGTGGCGCGCGCCAAGGGCCTGCGCGTGGCGGCCCCCGATGCCGAGGGCGTGGAGATGGGGCCGCTGGCCTCGTTCCACCACCGCGAGCGCGTGGCCCGTTTCGTCGAGCGCGCGCGCGCCGAGGGCGGCCGCGTGCTGTGCGGCGGCGCGGCACCCGCGGGCGGCGAGTTCGACGACGGTGCCTATTACCTGCCGACGGTGATCGATGGCCTGAATTACGACGCCAATGCCTGCCAGGAAGAGGCCTTCGGGCCCGTGCTGGTGGCGCTGCCCTTCAAGGACGAGGCAGACCTCGTCGCGCAGGCCAACGGCACGGCCTTCGGCCTGGCCTGCGGCATCTGGACCGAGAGCTTCAAGCGCGCCTGGCGCATCGGCCGCGCGCTGGAGGCCGGCTCGGTCTGGATCAACACCTACAAGCAGTCGGTGACCAGCACGCCCTTCGGAGGCTTCAAGAACAGCGGCATCGGCCGCGAGAAGGGCATCGACGGCCTGAAGCTCTATGCCCAGGTCAAGAGCATCTACTTCGGCCTGCACGAGCAGCCGCTGGCCGTGGCCAAGTAGCCCGCAGCCACCCCGTTTTCTCCTTCTTTTCCCCACGCACCACCATGACGCAATCCTCTCCCGTGGCCATCTACGGCCTCGGCAACATGGGCTACCCGCTCGCCGAGCGCATCGGCCGCCAGTTCGCCACGCAGGTGTTCGACCTCGATGCGGCCCAGCTGCAGCGCGCCCAGGCGGCGTTCGGCGCCAGCCCCATCGCAGTGCCCTCGGACCTCGCCGGCACGCAGACCGTGGTGCTGTGCCTGCCCAGCCCCGCCATCTCGCAGGCGGTGCTGCAGCAGATCGCGCCCCACCTGCCGCGCGGCGCCGTGGTGCTGGAGACCAGCACCGTGAATCCCGAGCACATCCATGCCGCGCAGGCGCTGCTCGCACCGTACGGCATCGACGTGGTGGACGCCTCCATCCTGGCCGGCGTGGGCCAGATGGTGGCGGGCGTGGCCTCGCTCGCGCTCGGCGGCGACCTGGCCGCGATCGCGCGCGCGCAGCCGGTGCTCGACGCCATCGCCGCCAAGCAAACCTATTTCGGCGCGCTCGGCGCGGGCGCCGCGGCCAAGGTCATCAACAACGCCGTGGCCCATGCCGTGATGATCGTGGTGGCCGAAGCCGGCGCCATGGCCACAGCCGCCGGCGTGGACTGCCAGAAGTTGATCGCCCTGCTGTCGGATGCGCAGATGGGCCTGCACCGTCCGCTGACCTATCGCTACGCAGACCGCATCGTCAACGGCGACTACGCCGGCGGCATGCCGCTGGACGCCGCGCGCAAGGACTCGGTGCTGGCCCTGCAGCTGGCCCAGACGCTGGGGGTGCCGCTGTTCGCGATCCAGGGCTCGCACAGCGTCTACGACATGGCCGCCGCGGCGGGCTATGGCCGCGACGACTACGCAGCCGTGGCCAAGCTCTGGGCCGACTGGGGCCGTCCCACGGTGCCCCCGCAGGCCGGCTGAGCCCCCTCTTTCGACTGACGCATCTTCCAAGGAGACATATGACTTCCACCCCATCCACCCTTTTTGCGGGTACGCGCCGCCGCCTCGCGCTGGCACTGGGCGCGCTGGCGCTCGCCGGGCCAGCGCTGGCCGCCTGGCCCGAGAAGCCCGTCGAGCTCGTGGTCGGGTTCGCCGCCGGCGGCGGCACCGACATCACGGCGCGCACGCTGGCCGTGCACCTGGCCAAGCAGCTGGGCACCCCGGTGGTGGTGACGAACAAGGTCGGCGCCTCGGGCGAGCTGGGCCTGGCCTACGTGGCCAAGGCCGCGCCCGATGGCTATGTGATCGGCATGACCAACATGCCGGGCCTGGTCACCCTGCCCATCGAGCGCAAGACACAGTTCAAGGGCAACGACTTCGCCTACATCGCCAACCTGGTGCGCGACCCCAGCGCCTTCAGCGTGCTCGGGAACAGCAAGTACAAGGCGCTGGCCGACCTGGTCGCCGACGCCAAGGCACACCCCGGAGAACTGAGCTACGGCTCCACGGGCGTGGGCACGGACGACCACCTTGCCATGGTGCTGTTCGAGCGCCTCACCGGCACGCGGCTCAACCACGTGCCCTACAACGGCGCGGGCCCCCTGCGCACCGCCGTGCTCGGCGGCCATGTGGTGATCGGCGGCATGAACCTCGGCGAGGTCATGCCCTTCAAGGAGAAGGTGCGCATCCTGGGGCAGGCCAGTCCGGGGCGTTCGCAGCTGGCACCCGACGTGCCGAGCTTCAACGAGCAGGGCGTGAACCTGGTGTTCAACTCCGAGCGCGGCATCGTCGCGCCGGCGGCGATCCCCGCCGCGGTACAGCGCCGGCTGGCCGATGCCCTGCGTACGATCGCTGCCGACCCGGAGTTCCAGAAACAGATGCAGGCGCAGTTCACCGAGATGGACTACGTCGAAGGCCCCGCCTGGAAGACGCGCCTGGACAAGGCCACGGCCGACTTCAACGCGCTGTGGAAGACCACCCCCTGGTCGGACGCCAAGTAGGACGCCACTCACGGTCTGCAGGCAGACCGTGAGCGGGCGCCGGGACCTCAGCCCAGGTTCGGCGCCAGCAAGCGCTGCAGCTCGGCCTCTGGCAGGCCGCGGCGGCGGGCCGAATCCTCCAGCTGGTCTTCCCCGATCTTGCCGACGTTGAAGTAGGTGCTGTCGGGATGGCTCAGGTAGAAGCCACTGACGCTGGCGGCCGGCGTCATCGCCAGCGACTCGGTCAGGCCCATGCCGATGTCGGAGCAGCCCATCACTTCGAACATGGCCCGCTTCACGCTGTGGTCCGGGCAGGCGGGGTAGCCGGGCGCGGGCCGTATGCCGCGGTACTTCTCCGCGATCATGTCCTCGTTGGACAGCGCCTCGTCCGCGGCGTAGCCCCACAGGTCCTTGCGCACGCGCTCGTGCAGGCATTCGGCGAAGGCCTCGGCCAGCCGGTCGGCCAGCGCCTTGAGCATGATGGAGGAGTAGTCGTCCAGGTCATCGAGGAAGTACTTCTCCTTCTTCTCGACGCCGATGCCCGCCGTGACCGCGAACATGCCGACGTAATCCTGGCGCCCGCTGTCCCGGGGCGCGACGAAGTCCGACAGGCAGCGGCTGGGCCGCATGACGCCCTCGACCGCCTGCTTCTCGGTCTGCTGGCGCAGGCCGTACCAGGTGAGCGCAGCCTGGCTGCGGTCTTCGCCGGTGTAGAGCACGATGTCGTCGTCGCGCTCGGTGTTCGCGGGCCAGAAGCCGACCACCGCGTTGGCCTGCAGCCAGCGGCCCTCGATCAGGCGCTTGAGCATGCGCTGGCCGTCGGCGTACACGCGCACGGCCTCGGTACCGACGATCTCGTCCTTCAGGATGGCCGGGAAAGGGCCGGCCAGGTCCCAGGTCTGGAAGAACGGGCCCCAGTCGATGTACCGGGCCAGTTCGGTCAGGTCGAAGTTCTTGAACAGGCGCCGGCCCAGGAACTTGGGCACCGGCGGCGTGTAGTGCGCCCAGTCGATCGGCGTCTTGTTGGCGCGCGCCTTGGCCAGCGGCCACAGCGGGACCTGCTTCTTGTTGGCGTGCTGGGTGCGCACCTTGTCGTAGTCGGCATGGAGTTCGTCGATGTACCTGGCCGCCTGGTCCGACAGCAGGCTCTGGGCCACGCTCACGCTGCGCGAGGCATCGGGCACGTACACCACCGGGCCTTCGTAGTGCGGCGCGATCTTGACGGCCGTGTGCACCCGGCTGGTGGTGGCGCCGCCAATCAGCAGCGGGATCTTCCTCAGGCGGAAGTGGTCGTCTTTCTGCATCTCGCCGGCCACGTACTGCATCTCCTCGAGGCTGGGGGTGATCAGGCCCGACAGGCCGACGATGTCCGCGCCCTCGACCTTGGCACGCGCCAGAATCTCGTGGCACGGGACCATCACCCCCATGTTCACCACCTCGAAGTTGTTGCACTGGAGCACGACGGTGACGATGTTCTTGCCGATGTCGTGCACATCGCCCTTGACGGTGGCGATGACGATCTTGCCCTTGGTGCTGACGTCGCGGCCCGCGGCCTCGTCCTGGCGCTTTTCTTCCTCGATGTAGGGCAGCAGGTGGGCCACGGCGGACTTCATCACGCGGGCCGACTTCACCACCTGCGGCAGGAACATCTTGCCGGCGCCGAACAGGTCGCCGACCACGTTCATGCCGTCCATCAGCGGGCCCTCGATCACGTGCAGCGGCCGGCCGCCCTTGGCCAGGATGGCGCGGTAGGCGACTTCGGTGTCCTCGACGATGAAGTCGGTGATGCCGTGCACCAGCGCGTGCGTGAGCCGCTGCTCGACCGACGTGGGGTTCTCCGGCGTGCCGCGCCATTCGAGCTTCTTGCTCTCGTCCTTGGCGCCGCTCCTGGCGGTCTCGGCGATCTCGACCAGGCGCTCGCCCGCATCGGGGCGGCGGTTGAGCACCACGTCCTCCACGCGCTCGCGCAGCACCGGCTCCAGGTCGTCGTACACGCCCACCATGCCGGCGTTGACGATGCCCATGTCCATCCCGGCCTTGATGGCGTGGTACAGGAACACGGTGTGGATGGCTTCGCGCACCGGGTCGTTGCCGCGGAAGGAGAAGCTCACGTTGGACACGCCGCCCGACACCTTGGCGCCCGGCAGGTTCTGCTTGATCCAGCGCGTGGCCTCGATGAAATCGACCGCGTAGTTGTTGTGCTCCTCGATGCCCGTGGCCACGGCGAATATGTTGGGGTCGAAGATGATGTCCTCGGGCGGGAAGCCGACCTCGTCCACCAGCACGCGGTAGGCGCGCTCGCAGATCTCGATCTTGCGCGCGTAGGTGTCGGCCTGGCCGACCTCGTCGAAGGCCATCACCACGGCCGCGGCGCCATAGCGGCGCACCAGGCGGGCCTCGTGCTTGAACTTCTCGACGCCCTCCTTCATGGAGATGGAGTTGACGATGGGCTTGCCCTGCACGCAGCGCAGGCCGGCCTCGATCACCTCCCACTTGGAGCTGTCCACCATGATCGGCACGCGGGCGATGTCGGGCTCGGAGGCGATCAGGTTCAGGAAGCGCACCATGGCGGCCTTGCTGTCGAGCATGGCCTCGTCCATGTTGATGTCGATCACCTGGGCGCCGTTCTCCACCTGCTGGCGTGCGACGGCCAGCGCGTCCTCGTACTGGCCGTTGAGGATCATGCGCGCGAAGGCCTTGGAGCCGGTGACGTTGGTGCGCTCGCCGACGTTGACGAACAGCGTGCCCTCGCCGATCAGCACCGGCTCCAGGCCGGAGAGCTTCATCGGGGGAACGTGGACCGCGGAAGACGCGGAAAGAGAGAAATCGGCAGACATCGGGCTCACCTGTGGGCAGTGCGGATCATCAGGTGAGCGTCGTTGCGGGAAAGCGCCCGAGCCTGGCGGGGCCTGTTCAGCAGCCGCTGCAACGCTCCTCGGGAGGCGGGATTTTACGCGCCTTCGGCGGCGGGCGCCGGGCGTGCGGCCTGTCGGCGCGAATGCTAAGCTGGCCGGTTTGCGGGCGATGCCCACGGGACGCGGTGCCCGCCATCGCCCTCCCTGCCGCCCCATTTCCACGGAACCTCCATGCCCGGCCTGCTGCCCGACGTCGATCCCGACGGCCTGCTCGAATTCTCGGTGGTCTACACCGACCGCTCGCTCAACCACATGTCGCGCCGCTTCGTCGGCGTGGCGCAGGACATCCTGGCCACGCTCAAGCAGGTGTACGGCGCCCACACCGCCGTGCTGGTGCCCGGCAGCGGCACCTTCGGCATGGAAGCCGTGGCCCGGCAGTTCGCCAACCGCGAGAAGGTGCTGATCGTGCGCAACGGCTGGTTCAGCTACCGCTGGAGCCAGATCTTCGACGCCGCCGGCGGCCTGGGCGGCAGCGCCGTGGTCTGCCAGGCGCGCCAGGTGGGCGACGGCCCGCAGGCGCCCTGGGCGCCGATGCCGGCGGACGAGGTGGCCGCGGCCATCCGCGCCGAACGGCCGCGCCTCGTCTTCGCGCCGCACGTGGAAACCGCCAGCGGCATCCTGCTGCCCGACGACTACCTGCGCACCCTCTCCGCGGCCGCGCGCGAGGTGGGAGCGCTGTTCGTGCTGGACTGCATCGCCTCGGGCGCGGTCTGGGTCGACATGCAGGCCACCGGCGTGGACGTGCTGATCAGTGCCCCGCAGAAGGGCTGGAGCAGTTCGCCCTGCTGCGCCATGGTGATGCTGGGCGAGCGCGCCCGCACCGCGATCGACGGCACCACCAGCAGCAGCTTCGCCTGCGACCTGAAGAAGTGGATGCAGATCGCCGAAGGCTACGAAAAGGGCCAGCACGCCTACCACACCACCCTGCCGACCGACGCCCTGGTGCGCCTGCGCGACACCATGCTGGAGACGCGCGACTACGGCTTCGACAAGGTGCGCGCCGAGCAGTTCGCCCTGGGTGCCAAGGTGCGGGCCCTGCTCGAGTCCAAGGGCTTCCCCAGCGTGGCGGCCGAGGGTTTCAAGGCGCCGGGCGTGGTGGTGAGCTACACGACCGATCCGGGCATTCAGAACGGCAGCAAGTTCCTGGCCGCCGGCCTGCAGACTGCCGCCGGCGTGCCGCTGCAGTGCGGCGAGGGGCCGGATTTCAGGACCTTCCGCATCGGCCTGTTCGGGCTGGACAAGTGGCACGACGTGGACCGCACCGTGGGCCACCTGGCCGCGGCGCTGGACCAGGTGGCGTAACCGGGCGAGGCGGAGCCCGGGCCGCAGGGCCGGCTCCCCGCCCCGGCGGCGCTACTTCGCCGTCGGCATCGCGAACTCGGCGCCCTTGGCCGTGCTTTCGGGCCAGCGCTGCATGACACTCTTCTGCTTGGTGTAGAAGCGCACGCCTTCTTCGCCGTAGGCGTGCATGTCGCCGAACAGGCTCTTCTTCCAGCCGCCAAAGCCGTGCCAGGCCATGGGCACGGGAATGGGCACGTTGATGCCGACCATGCCGACCTGGATGCGGCGGGCAAATTCACGCGCCACGTGGCCGTCGCGGGTGTAGCAGGCCACGCCGTTGCCGAACTCGTGGTCGTTGACCAGGTCCACCGCCTCGGCGAAGTCCCTGGCGCGCACGCAGGCCAGCACCGGGCCGAAGATCTCTTCCTTGTAGATGCGCATCTCCGGCGTGACCTTGTCGAACAAGGTGCCGCCGGTGAAGAAGCCGCCTTCATGGCCCGGCACCTTGAAGCCGCGGCCGTCCACCACCAGCTCAGCGCCCTCTTCCACGCCCAGGGCGATATAGCCCTCGATGCGCTCCAGCGCCTGGCGCGTGACGATGGGGCCCATCTCGGCGTCGGGTTCCATGCCGTTCTTCACGATCAGGGCCTTGGCGCGCTCGGCCAGCCTGGGGATGATCTTGTCGGCCACGTCGCCCACCAGCACCGCCACGCTGATCGCCATGCAGCGCTCGCCGGCCGAGCCGTAGCCCGCGCCCACCAGCGCATCGACCGCCTGCTCGATGTCGGCGTCGGGCATGACCACCATGTGGTTCTTGGCGCCGCCCAGCGCCTGCACGCGCTTGCCGTGGCGCGCGCCGGTCTCGTAGATGTAGTTGGCGATGGGCGTGGAGCCGACGAAGCTCACCGCCTTGACGTCCGGGTGCTCCAGCAGCGTATCGACCGCCAGCTTGTCGCCCTGCACCACGTTGAACACGCCATCGGGCAGGCCGGCCTCCTTCAGCAGGCGGGCCATCAGCAGCGATGCCGACGGGTCGCGCTCGCTGGGCTTCAGGATGAAGCAGTTGCCCGCGGCAATCGCCACCGGGAACATCCAGCACGGCACCATGCAGGGGAAGTTGAAGGGCGTGATGCCCGCCACCACGCCCAGCGGCTGGCGCAGCGTCCAATTGTCGATGCCGGTGGAGACCTGGTCGGTGTAGTCGCCCTTGAGCAGTTGCGGAATGCCGCAGGCGAATTCGATGATGTCGATGCCACGGCTGACCTCGCCCTGCGCGTCGCTGAACACCTTGCCGTGCTCGGCCGTGATGATGGCGGCCAGCTCGTCCTTGTGCTGGTTCACCAGCTCCAGGAACTTGAGCATGACCCGCGCGCGGCGGATCGGCGGCGTGTCGGCCCATTGGGGGTAGGCCTTCCGGGCGCTGGCAACGGCGGCGTCCACGTCTTCCTTGACCGCCAGGCGCACCTGGCGCGCTTCGGCGCCGGTGGCGGGGTTGAACACCGCCTGCGTGCGCGTGCCGGCACCGGTGAAGGGCTGGCCGTGGATGAAGTGGGCGACTTCGGCGGAAGCGGTGAAGGCTGCGGTCATGGCGTGCGGTCTCTTGGGAAGAATCAGAGCCCGCAGTCTAGGAATGCCGGGCGGTCCTGCCTAGGCCGCCGCATTGAAATGATTGTTCGTATTGATGAACAATCCCTGCATGGAACGCCAAAATATCGAGACGCTCTGGAGCCATCTGCACTGGCTCACGGTGCTGGGCCAGCAGGGCAGCTTCACCGCCGCAGCGGCGCGCCTGGGCGTGAGCAAGGCGGCCATGAGCCAGCGCATCGCCGAGCTGGAGCGCGCCGCCGGCGTGCCGCTGGTGCGCCGCACCACACGCAGCGTGCGCCTGACCGAGGCCGGCGAACGGCTGGTGGACGACACGCGCGGCGCCTTCGAGCAGATCGCCCACAGCTTTGCCGGCGTGCGCGACCTGGCCAGCGCGCCGCGCGGCCTGCTGCGCGTGACTGCGCCAGTGGCCTTTGCGCGCCAGCAACTGGTGCCGCGCCTGCCGGACTTCCTGCGCGCCTACCCCGAGGTGCGGCTGGAGCTGGATTTGTCGGACCGCCTGCGCTCGTTGTCGATGGAAGGCTTTGACCTGGCCGTGCGCCACGCCGCTGCGCCGCCCGACACCCACGTGGCCTGGACGCTGGCGCCCACGCGCTCGGTGCTGGTGGCCAGCCGCGCCTACCTGCGCCGGCGCGGCACGCCCACGGCGCCGGCCGACCTGGCCGGGCACGACTGCCTGTACTACCCGCGCGCCCAGGACACGCCGGTCTGGACCTTTCGCCACGGCGCGGAAGGCGAGCGCACCAGCGTGCCGGTGGCCGGCCCCTTCGCCGCCAACAACAGCGAGGCGCTGCGCGATGCCGCCGCCGCCGGCCTGGGGATTGCGCTGATGCCCGACTTCAGCGCGCAGTCCGGCCTGCAGGCCGGGCGGCTGGTGGAGGTGCTGCCGGGCTGGCAGCCGGTCGATGCGTTTGGCGAGAGGCTGTATGCGATCCGCCCCTATTCGGCCCACGTGCCGCGCGCGGTGGAGGCCTTCGTGGGGTATCTGCGAAAGGCGTTTGCGAGCGGGTTCGGCACCTAAGGACACGACCGGCGCAAATCCGTCCCCGCATATGCAAACCGGATTTCAATCGTTGCCCTGCGTCTCAGCCAGGCGAAAAATGCGCGCTTTGCCCCATGCAACACCATGATTGACAGAAGACGCAGTTTTATTATCAACAGCGCAAAACTGATGGCCGGAGCCATCGCCGCGACGACCTTGGCCGGCCGCGCAAATGCGCAGGATCTCATCCGGATCGGCTTCCAGAAGTTCAATACGATCAATCTGCTCAAAGGCACGGGGCAGCTGGAAAAAACCCTGGCGCCGCTGGGCGTTGGCGTCAAGTGGGTGGAGTTTCCGTCGGCGCCGGCCACGTACGAGGCGCTCAATACCGGCAACATCGATATCGCCCATGCGGCAGATACCAACACGGTCTTCGCGCAGTCGTCCGGCGTTAATTTCGCGTATCTGGCCGTAGAAGTCCCCAATCCCAAAGGGCTGGCCATCCTGGTCAAGAAGGATTCGCCCATCAAGAGCATCGGCGATCTGCGCGGCAAAAGCTTCGTGACCGGGCGCGGCTGGACGCCCCAATACCTGGCGCTCAAGGCGCTGGAAGAACGCGGCTTGAGCTTCAACGACATCAAGCCCGTGTACGTTTCTGTCGTGGCCGACGCCCGTCTGGCTTTCGAGTCCGGCCAGGTCGATGCCGTGGGTCTGTGGGAGCCCTTTCTTGCCGCGTCAGAACTGACGGGCGACGTCCGGGTGCTGCGCGACGCACAAGGTCTTGCGGCCAACCGTACGGTCTATGTCGGCAACCCCGGCTACGCGGCCTCGCACCCGGAGATTCTCAAGATCTTCTTTGCCGAACTTCAAAAAACCCAGGAATGGGCCAAGGGCCATCCGCAGGAAGTGGCGGCATTGTTTGCACCGCAGCTCGGGGTCGATGAGAAAGTACTGCTGCGGGCCTCGCAGCGGCGCAACTATGGCGTGGAGCCCGTGACGCCCCAGGTCATTGCCGAACAGCAGAAGGTGGCGGACGCGTTCTACGCGCTCAAGCTCATCCCCAAGCCCATCGCCATCAAGGACGCCAGGTATGCCGATGGCCCTCGCTTCCTTCCGAGCGCGCAATGAGGGAGGCCACCATATGACCGCGCACCGTATCAAGGACGACACCGAGGCGCTGGCCATCGCACGCACCCTGGCCGTGGAGTTCTCCAAGGGCTCCGCTCAGCGTGACAAGGATAGGATCCTGCCCTTCAAGGAGGTCGAGGCCTTCTCCAACAGCGGGCTGTGGGCCATTACCGTCCCCCGGCAATATGGAGGGGCAGAGGTCAGCAACGCCACGCTGACCCAGGTCATCGCCATCATTGCGGAGGCAGACGCCTCGCTGGCCCAGATTCCACAAAGCAACTTCGTCCTGCTCGACGGGCTGCGCCTGATCGGATCGGACGAGCAGAAGGCCTTTTTCTTCCAGGAGGTGCTGCAGGGCAAGCGCATCGGCAATGCGTTCTCTGAGACCGGAGGCAAGGACGTGCTGGATATCCGGTCCCGGCTGGAGCAGACAGTAGAGGGCTATTTCCTCACGGGCCGCAAAGCCTACGCCACAGGGGCCTTGTATGCCGACTGGGTCCCGGTGTCCGCCAAAGACGACGAAGGCCATGTCGTCTATGCCTACCTGAAAAGAGACGCCCCTGGCTTGACGGTGGTGGACGACTGGGATGGCCTGGGCCAGCGCACCACGGCCAGCGGCACCGTGATCGCAGAGCGCGTGCCGGTGGACCCGCGCCACATCATCCGCCGCCACTTGGCGTTCAGCACGCCCAGCCTGGCGGGGCCCTTCTCCCAATTGCTGCATGCGTCCATCGACCTTGGCATTGGCCGCGGCGCGTTCAAGCAGGCGGTGCGCATCGTGCGCGAGATCGCCCGCCCCTGGGTAGACAGCGGCCACCCACGCGCCAGCGACGACCCGCACTCCATTGCGATCGTGGGAGATTTGCAGATCCGTCTGCACGCTGCGGAAGCGCTGGTCCAGCGCGCGGCCCAGTTCCTGGATGAGCACAAGACATCCCCCAGTGCCGATGATGTCGCCAAGGCCTCCGTGCGCGTTGCGGAAGCGCGGGTGCTGGCCGACGACATCGCACTACAGGCCAGCAACAGGCTGTTCGAGCTGGGTGGCACGCGGACTGCGCTGGCGGCATCCGGCTTCGACCGGCACTGGCGCGACGCACGCACCCACACGCTGCACGACCCGGTGCGCTGGAAACGGCATCTGATCGGCAACCACGCACTCAACGGCACGCCGCCGCCGCTGCATGTCTGGGCTTAGATCCCCTCGCGGCAAGGCACAGCACCCACCGCAGCCGACGCCGGCAGCCCGAACACCCGGTCGAAGCACCAGCTGAAGACGAAGGTGTAGCCCAGGAAGAACAGCAGCAGGCCCAGGTCCATCCACAGCGCCTGCAGCAGCGTGACGTCGAACCACCAGGCCATCAGCGGCACCAGCAGCAACCCCAGGCCGCCTTCGAAGCCAATGGCATGCGCCACGCGCCGCCGCAGGCTGCGCCCGCGCACCACCTGGCGCGCCTCCCATCGCTCGAACACGTAGTTGAAGCCCAGGTTCCAGACGATGGCGATGGCCGATGCCGCCACGGCCACGACGCCCGAATGCGCCATGCCCTGGCCCGACACCAGGGCCAGCAGCAGGCTGGCCGCGACGATGGCGATGAGTTCGTAGAGCGCGACGTAGGTGACGCGCCGCTGGATGCCTTGCATGGTGAAAAGTCCTGAATCAAGCGTCAATGGCAGGACTTTATGTGCACAACGATGACACGTTAAGTCATCTTCTATCAACATTTCTGATAGAAAGCCCGAAATGGCCTTTACCACCGAGAACCTTGCTGTCTTCCTGGCCGTACTGGACCAGGGCTCCTTCTCCGCCGCCGCCCGCACGCTGGGACGGGTGCCCTCGGCCGTGAGCATGGCCGTGGCCCACCTGGAGGCCGAGCTGGACCTGGCGCTGTTCGACCGCAGCGGCCGCGAGCCCCGCCCCACCGCGGCGGCACGCGCGCTGGAGCCGCAGGCGCGGCTGCTGGCAGCGCAGTGGCGGCAGCTGGAAGCGCAGGCGCTGTCGCTGACCCAGGGGCTGGAGAACCGGCTGGCGCTGGCGATCGCGCCCGAGCTGATCTCTGCCCCCTGGAGCGCACCGCTGGCCCAGTTGGCGCAGGAGCATCCCTTGCTGGAGGTGGAGGTACTGGCCGCGCCGCAGGCCGACGCCATGGCCCTGCTGCACGCCGGACGGGTGCAGCTGGCGCTGGTGTTCGAGCGACCCAGCCTGGACGGGCGCGAGGGCTTTCAGGAAGTGGGCCGGGAAACGCTGGCCGCGGTCATCAGCCCCCGGCACCCGGTGCTGCAGGAGACCGGCGGACGCCTGCGCGAAGAGCACCTGATCCACGTGCGGCAGGTGGTGGTGGCCGGCCGCGATCCCGAGGCGCGCGACCCGCGCCTGGTGTTTGCCCGCCACTGCTGGTGCACCGACAGCCCCGAGGCCGCGCTCGGCCTGCTCAAGGCCGGCCTGGGCTGGGGCTGGCTGCCGCGCAGCTTTGCCGCGCCACACGTGGCCGCCGGCACGCTGCACGAGATGGCCTTCGAGAACCTGTCCAACGGCCTGAACCTGTGGGTGGACGTGGTCTGGTCGAAGGAGCGGCCGCTGGGCCTGGGCGCGCGGCGTTTCGTCGAGCTGCTGAGCAGCGCGGCCGAGGCCGCGCCGGTGTCTTAGCGGCTGGGTACGGGCCGCACGGTTTCCTGCAGGATGCCGCCGCCTTCCACGCTGCCGCTGGTATTGGTGTCCATGCCGCGGATGCGCATCATGCAGTCGCGGCGATCACCCGCTGGCAGGGCGTTGCAGCGCTGGGTGGCGTTCTGCATCAGCTGGTCCTGGCTCGGGGAGGAGAGGCCGCCGCGGCGCGCCTCGACGCGGGCAGCGCCGGCCTCGCGGCGGCAGGCGCTCACGTCGTAGCGGGCCTCATTGGCATTGCAGCCCGAGGCATCGCCCGACATGCCCGCCGCGTGGACGGCACCGCCCAGCAGCAAGGCGCCGGTCAGGGCGACGGCGGCGCAACGCAAGGGGGTGCGAAGTGTGTTTTTCATGGGAACTCCTGGGGATGTGAGAGGAAAGATCCGTTGCCCGGCGCTCAGGCCCGCAACGTGGCGGTCAGCGTGATCTCGGGCACGGCCGCCAGTGCCTTGGACAGCGGGCAGCCCTGCTTGGCGCCCTGGGCGATGTCCTGGAAGCGGGCCTCGTCCAGGCCCGGCACGACGGCCTCGAGCGTGAGCGCGATACGGTCGATGCGAAAGCCCTCGCCGTCCCGCGCCAGGCGCACTGCGGCCGTGGTGTCGACCTGCTGCGTGGGGAAGCCCGCCTTCTCGGCGGCAAAGGCGAACGCCATGGTGAAGCAGGCCGCATGGGCCGCGCCCAGGATCTCCTCGGGGTTGGTCCCGGTGCGATCGTCGGCAAAGCGGCTGCCGAAGCCGTAGGGATAGGCCTGGAGGGCGCCCGATGCGGTGCTGACATGGCCCTGGCCCTTCTGGCCGGGTCCGTCCCAGTGCACGCGGGCTTTTTTCTCGATCATGGAAGTCCTTTCTCGGTAAGAGCGGGCGCATTGCCCGCCCCGCGCGGAAGCCTGAAAAGCCTTCCGCAGGAGTGGCGAGCATGGACACGCGCTCAGTCCTCCACCGTCGGACACTGCCGCGACCGTGGTGAGTGCCGCTTCCTACAGGCCGCGCGGCTCCAGGCGGGCCAGCACGCCGCCAGGTGCGAGGAATCGGCAAAAAACCCGCCAAGCCCAAACTGCATAACGTCTTGTTGCTATCAATTTAAATAAAGTCCAGCCGCCCCGGGACGACAACGGCTCCGCGGGTTTGTCCGAGTCTCCCGGCCGTTGTTGCCCCGCGGCAAAGCTGCTAGCATCAATTTACTTACCGGCCGACATGTAAAAACATCGGTACGAATCCCGGACAACGAGGACGTGAGAGGAAGACAAATGCGGGGCCTGATGCAGCCAAAAGCGCTGCTGGTATCGAGCCTGGTGGAGCACGCTGCCAGCCACCACGCCGACGTGGAGATCGTGTCGCATGTCAGCACGGCGCAGTGCGTGCGCACCACCTGGGGCGAAGTCGGCGGCCGGGCACGGCGCCTGGCGGCGGCCCTGCAGACGCGGGGCATCCAGCCGGGCATGCGGGTCGCCACGCTGGCCTGGAACACGCACCGCCACCTGGAGCTGTACTACGCCGTCTCCGGCATGGGCGCGGTGCTGCACACGGTCAATCCGCGGCTGTTCCCGGAGCAGATCGGCTACATCGTCAACCACGCGGCCGACGAGATGGTGTGCTTCGACCTCGGCTTTGCGCCGCTGCTGGAGCAGATCGCGCCGCAGCTCGGCTCGGTGAAGGCCTTCGTGGCCATGTGCAGCCGGGCGGAATTGCCGCAACTGGCACTGCCCGCGCCCTTGCTCTGCTACGAGGATCTGGTGGCCGAAGGCGCGCCGGATTTCGCCTGGCCGGCGCTGGACGAGGACACCGCCTCGTCGCTTTGCTACACCTCGGGCACCACCGGCAAGCCCAAGGGCGTGCTCTACAGCCACCGCTCCACCGTGCTGCACTGCTGGGCCGCCTGCGCCGCCGACGGCCTGGGCCTCTGCGCGCGCGACAGCGTGCTGCTGGCGGTGCCCATGTTCCACGTCAACGCCTGGGGCATTCCCTATGCCGCGGCCATGTGCGGCGCGAAGCTGGTGCTGCCGGGACCGGACCTGGGTGGCGAGCGGCTGTTCGGGCTGATGCGCGACGAAGGCTGCACGCTGTCGCTCGGCGTTCCCACGGTCTGGCTGGGCTTCTTCCAGCATGCGGAGAAGCTCACGCCCGAGGCGCGCGCCGGCTTGCGGCTGCAGCGCGTGGTCGTCGGCGGCTCGGCCGCACCGCGCGCCATCATCGAGAAGTTCGAGCAGTTGTTCGGTGCCTACGTGATCCAGGCCTGGGGCATGACCGAAACCAGCCCGCTGGCCACCATCGGCAACCTGCTGCCGCGCCACGAAGGCCTGCCGCTGGAGCAGCGCTACGGCGTGCAGGCACGCCAGGGGCGCGCCATCTTCGGCGTGGAGATCGCCGTGTTCGACGCCGACGGCCGGCGCCTGCCGCCAGGCGACCACCGCCCCGGCGAACTCAAGGTGCGCGGCCCGTGGGTGGTCTCGGCCTACTACGGCCAGCAGCCGGGCGCGGAGCTCGATGCCGACGGCTGGTTCGCCACCGGCGACGTCGCGCTGATCGATGCCGAAGGCTACGTGCAGATCACCGACCGCTCCAAGGACGTGATCAAGTCGGGCGGTGAATGGATCTCCTCCATTGACCTGGAGAACCTCGCCGTGGGCCACCCCAAGGTCAAGGAGGCGGCGGTCATCGGCGCCTACCACAGCAAGTGGCAGGAGCGCCCGCTGCTGGTGGTGGTGGCCGCGGACGGCCAGCAGGTGAGCGGCCCCGAGATCCTGGCCTTCATGCAGGACCGCGTGGCGCGCTGGTGGCTCCCCGATGACGTGGTGTTCGTGGACGAGCTGCCGCACACCGCCACGGGCAAGCTGCAGAAGACTCGGCTGCGGGAGCAGTTCCGCGACCACCGGCTGCCGACCGATACGGCCGGCACCTGACGGCGCGCCCGGCCGCACGACAGTTCCATGACCCCGGCCGCCAGCGGCCGCCCTACCGTGACGACGTGTTCCTGAAGGAGACAAGCATGCAACGCACATTCACCGCCGCCTGCGCAGCCCTCGCGTGGGCCCTGGGCAGTACCGTGGTCCAGGCCCAGGTCAGCCACGACGTGGTCCGCATCGGCGTCATGGCCGACCAGACCGGTCCGTACTCCGCCAATGGCGGCCCCGGCTCCTCGCTGGCGGTGAAGATGGCGGTGGAGGACTTCGGTGGCAAGGTGCTGGGCAAGCCGGTCGAGGTCCTGGTGGCCGATGACCAGAACAAGCCGGACGTGGGCCTGAACATCGCGCGCAAGTGGCTCGATACGGAGAACGTGGACACCATCGTGGGCGGTTCCGCCTCGTCCATCGCGCTGGGCGTGAGTTCACTGCTCAAGGAACGCAAGAAGCCCTACCTGATCGCAGGCACGGTGAGCGCGGAGCTGACCAACAAGGCCTGCTCGCCGATGAACTTCCAGTTCCTGACCGACACCTACGCCCTGCCCAAGGCCGGCGTCCAGAGCCTGATGAAGCAGGGCATCAAGAGCTTCTACTTCATCACGGTGGACTATGCCTTCGGCCAAGCCTACCAGGACGATGCGACCAGGTTCATCCAGGCTGGCGGCGGCAAGGTGCTGGGCTCGGTGAAGCACCCGCTGGGCGCCACGGACTTCTCTTCCTACCTGCTGCAGGCCCAGTCCAGCGGCGCGCAGGCCATCGTGATCCTGAACGCGGGGCTGGACCTGTCCAACGCGCTCAAGCAGGCGGCCGAATACAAGCTGACCCGCAACGGCCAGACCGTGGCCGTGTTCGGCATGACGATCAACAGCGTGGCGGCCATGGGACTGGACGTGGCCCAGGGCCTGCAGCTGACCATCCCCTTCTACTGGGACCGCGACGACGCCTCGCGCGAATGGGCCAAGCGCTTCATGGCGCGCAACAGGGGCGTGGTGCCGACCTACATCCACGCCGGCGCCTACAGCGCCGCCTGGCACTACCTGAGTGCGGTGAAGGCCGCCGGCACCGACGACGGCGCGACCGTCGCGGCCAGGATGAAGGCGATGCCGATCAACGACTTCTTCTCCAAGGACGTGAAGATCCGCGAGGACGGCCAGGCGCTGCGGCCGGTGTATGCGGTGCAGGTGAAGAAGCCAGCCGAATCCAAGTACCCGAACGACTACTACACGGTGCGCGCCGAGATCCCGCCCGAGCAGACCTGGCGCCCGCTGGCCGAGAGCAGCTGCGACTACATCAAGGCCAGGTAAACCGTGACGGGCAACCCCGCCTCTGCCAGCGCGCCGGCCCGCCTGTTCGAGCCGGTGCGGCTGCGCAGCGTGACGGCGCGCAACCGCGTGGCCATCTCGCCGATGCAGCAGTACTCGTCCACCGAGGGCGGCCTGGCCAACGACTGGCACCTGGTGCACCTGGGGCGTTTTGCGCTGGGCGGCGCGGGCATCGTCTTCGTCGAATCCACCGCGGTGGAGCCGCGTGGCCGCAACACCCACGGCGACATCGGCCTGTGGGACGACGCCCAGATCGCACCGCTGCGCCGCGTGGCCGGGCTGCTGCGCGGCCAGGGCGCGGTGCCCGCCATCCAGCTGGGCCACACCGGCCGCAAGGGCGCGCTGCAGAAATGGTGGGAAGGCCACGGCCCGCTGAACGAGGCGGATGCCGCGCGCGGCGAAGGCCCGTGGCCGGTGGTAGGCCCGAGCGCCCTGCCGGTGGACACCGGCTGGCCACGGCCCGCCGCCCTGTCGGAGGACGAAATCCAGACACTGGTGCAGGCCTGGGGCCAGGCCGCGCGCCGCGCCGCGCAGGCCGGCTTCGAGCTGCTGGAGATCCACGGCGCGCATGGCTACCTGATCCACCAGTTTCTATCGCCGGTAGCCAACCAGCGCAGCGACGCCTACGGCGGCAGCCCGCGCAAGCGCCAGCGCTTTGCACTGGAAGTGGCCCGTGCGGTGCGTGCCGAGTGGCCGCAGCACCTGCCGCTGTCCTGGCGCATCTCGCTGGCCGACCTGGACGACGGCACGCTGCCGATGGAAGAGATGGTGGCCTTCGTCAACGCGTTGCGCGAGGCCGGCGTGGATGTGCTCGACTGCTCCTCCGCCGCCGGCATCTCCAGCTACCCGAGCAACGGCGCCCGCGTGCCGCGCGGGCTGGACTTCCGCGCGCAGGACGCGGCCGAGATCCGGCGCCGCACCGGCATCGCCATCATGGCCGTGGGCTTTGTGATCGAGCCGCACGCCGCGCAGGCGCTGGTGGCAGAAGGCGCCGCCGACCTGGTGGCCCTGGGCCGCGAGGCCCTGTTCAACCCCAACTGGCCGGCCCATGCCGAGCAGTTGCTGCAGCCCGACCCCGGCTACGCCCTGTGGCCGCTCCAGTACCGCTCCTGGCTGGCCAAGCGCGCGCCGCTGCTTGCGGCCGCACGCGCCGCAACGCCAGCCCATTGAGGACCCCGACATGCAAATCGACATCCTGGCCCCGCAGCGCGACCTGCTCGGCGAATGCCCGCTGTGGGACGTGCGCAGCCAGTCGCTGTACTGGATCGACGGCCGCAGCCAACTGGTGCGGCGCCTGCAGCCTGCCAGCGGCGCCTATGCCGAGTGGGCGGCACCGGCGCACATCGGCTCCATTGCTCTGTGCGAGAGCGGCCGGCTGCTGCTGGCGCTGGAGCATGACTTTCATCTGCTGGACACGGCCACCGGCGCCCTCACTGCGCTGGGCGTGGGCGTACGGCACCCCGCGGAGCAGATGCGCCTGAACGATGGCCGTACCGACCGCGCCGGCCGCTTCATCGTCGGCTCCATGACCATGGGCCGGCATGAACCCGAGGGCGAGCTGTACCAGCTCACGCCCGAAGGCCGGGTGAACACGCTGGACGGCGGCATCCAGCTGGCCAATGCCACCTGCTTCAGCCCGGACGGCCGCTGGCTCTACTTTGCCGACAGCATGGAGCGCAAGGTGCGCCGCTATCCCTACGACCCGGCCTCCGGCACGGTGGGCGCCAGCGAGGTGCTGGTCGACACCGCGCCCTACGGGTCCGCGCCCGACGGCGCAACGGTCGATGCCGAAGGCTGCATCTGGGTGGCCCTGGTACTGGCCGGGCGGCTCGCACGCTTCAGGCCCGACGGCACGCTGGAGCGCAGCATCGAGTTCCCCGCCGACAGCTTCATCACCTGCCCCTGCTTTGGCGGGCCGGAGCTGGACACGATCTATCTCACCTCCATCCGCAACAGCGGCAACCTGCTGCGCTCGGAGCATCCGGACGCAGGCGCCGTGTTCGTGGTGCGCGGCACCGGCGTGCGCGGCATCGAAGAAGCGCGCTTTGACGACCTGCGACTTTCATCCCCCTCCAGCTTCCCAAAGGTTTCAGCATGACTCGGCGTTTCGAAGGCAAGGTAGCACTCATCACCGGCGGCGCACGCGGCATCGGCCGCGGCATCGTCGAGGCCATGGCGGCGGAGGGCGCCATCGTCGGCGTGCTGGACCGGTCGGAAGACCTGGCGCAGGAGGTTGCCGCGGCGGTCGAGGCCCAGGGCGGGCGGGCCATGGCCTTTGGCGGCGACGTGGCCCACCGCGCCACCTTCAGCCAGGCGGTGTCGGCCATGAAGGAAAAGCACGGCCGCTTCGACGTGCTGGTCAACAACGCTATCTGGGTGCGCTACGGCCCGATCCAGGACATCACGCCCGACATGCTGGAGCGCATGGTGGGCACCGGCTTCAATTCCATCGTCTGGGGCATACAGGTGGGCTCCGCGGCCATGGAGGCGGGCGGCAGCATCGTCAACATCGCATCGTCGGCAGCCTTCCTGGGCTTGCCCGAAGGCATGCTGTACTGCGGGGTGAAAGCCGGCGTGCTGGGCCTCTCCCGCTCGGCGGCGGTGGACCTGGGGCCGCGCGGCATCCGCGTCAACTCGATCTGCCCGGGCTCGGTGGCGACCGAGGGCGTGAAGATCAACGTCGACCCGGCGAAGGTGGCGATCCGCATTGCCAAGACGCCCATGAAGCGCCTGGGCGCGGTGGAGGACATCGCCCGGGCCGCCTGCTTCCTGGCCTCGGACGAGGCCAGCTTCATCACCGGCGAATCGCTGCTGGTGGATGGCGGCGTGACCCACGCCTTCCTCTGAAGCCGCAGGCCCCATGGACGACGCCCCCATCCTGGAAGCACGCGGCCTGAGCCGCCAGTTCAGCGGCTTCTATGCCGTGAAGGACGTGGACCTGCGCGTTCGCCGGCATTCGGTGCATGCGCTGATAGGCCCCAACGGGGCCGGCAAGACCACCTGCTTCAACCTGCTCACGACCTTCCTGCGCCCGAGCGCAGGCCAGGTCTTCTTCAACGGCCGCGACATCTCGCGCAGCAACCCGGCGGCCGTCGCCATGGCCGGGCTGGCGCGGTCGTTCCAGATCTCGGCCGTTTTCGGCCAGATGACGGTGCTGGAGAACGTGCGCGTGGCGCTGCAGAAAAAGGCCGGCGGCAGCTTCGCCTTCTGGCGCAGCGCGCGGGTACTGCGCAGCCTGGATGCGCCGGCCCTGGCACTGCTGGAGCGCGTGGGGCTGGCGCGCTGGCGCGACACGCTCGCCGGCGAGCTGCCCTACGGCCGCAAGCGCGCGCTGGAGCTGGCCACCACTATTGCACTGGAGCCCGAAATGATCCTGCTCGACGAACCCATGGCCGGCCTGGGCCACGAGGACATTGCCCCGGTGATGGAGCTGATCCGCAACGTGGCGCAGGGCCGCACCGTGCTGATGGTGGAACACAACATGAAGGTGATCGCCGAGCTGTGCGACCGCGTCACCGTGTTGCAGGCCGGCCAGGTGCTGGCCGAGGGCAGCTACGACGAGGTTTCGCGCGATGCGCGGGTGATTGAGGCTTACGTTGGCGGGGCCGCCCATGGCTGACGCCAACACGCGCCCCATGCTGCAGGTGGCCGGCCTGCGCGCCTGGTACGGCGAGACCCTGGCACTGCACCGCATCGACCTGGAAGTGCGCGAAGGCGAAGTGGTCTGCCTGCTGGGCCGCAACGGCGCCGGCAAGACCACCACCCTGCGCGCCATCGTCGGGCTGCTGGGCCGCCGCGAAGGGCAGATCCAGCTGCAAGGCCACGCCACCGAGGGCCTGCCGCCCGAGGCCATCGCCAAGCTCGGCGTGGCCTATTGCCCGGAAGAACGCGGCATCTTCGCCAGCCTGACCACCGAGGAGAACCTGCTGCTGCCGCCCGTGCTGCACCCGGGCGGACTCAGCGTGGCCGAGATCTACCAGCTGTTTCCCAACCTGCAGCAGCGCCGCAAGAGCCCGGGCACGCGCCTGTCGGGCGGCGAGCAGCAGATGCTGGCCATCGCCCGCATCCTGCGCACCGGCGCCAAGCTGCTGCTGCTCGACGAGCCCACCGAAGGCCTGGCCCCGGTGATCGTCGAGAAAATCGGCCAGACCATCCGCCTGCTGCGCCAGCGTGGCTTCACGGTGCTGATGGTGGAGCAGAACTTCCGCTTCGCCTCGGCGCTGGCGGACCGCTTCTACGTCATCGAGGAAGGCCAGGTGGCCGGCCACTTCCGCCGTGACGAACTTGACACCCAGCGCGCCGAGGTCGAAGCCCTGCTGGGTCTTTGAACGCGCCCACAGGATTGTTATGGACAGCTTTTTCGGAATCCCCTGGGCCGCGCTGATCGGCCAGTTGATGGTGGGGCTGATCAACGGCTCCTTCTATGCGCTGATGAGCCTGGGCCTGTCGATCATCTTCGGCCTGCTGCACGTGGTGAACTTCGCGCACGGCGCCCAGTACATGCTGGGTGCCTTCGTCGCCTGGGGCCTGCTGGAGTACCTGGGCATCGGCTACTGGCCGGCGCTGCTGATCGCTCCGCTGGTGGTGGCGGCCTTCGGCCTGGCGTTCGAGCGGCTGCTGCTGCGGCGCCTGTATGCGCTCGACCATGTCTATGCGCTGCTGCTGACCTTCGGCGTGGCGCTGCTGATGGAAGGCGGCTTTCGCCTGCAGTTCGGCGTCAGCGGCCAGCCCTATCCCAACCCGCTCAGCGGCGGCCTGGACGTGGGCGTGACATTCCTGCCGCTCTACCGTGTCTGGGTGATCCTGGCGGCGCTGGCGGTATGCCTGGGCACCTGGTTCTTCATCGAGAAGACCAAGCTCGGCGCCTACCTGCGCGCGGCCAACGAGAACACGCCGCTGGTGCGCACCTTCGGCATCAACGTGCCGCGCATGCTGATGCTGACCTACGGCCTGGGCGTGGGCCTGGCCGGCCTGAGCGGCGTGATGGCCGCGCCGATCTACCAGGTGAGCCCGCTGATGGGCTCGAACCTGATCATCGTGGTGTTCGCGGTGGTGGTGATCGGTGGCATGGGCTCGATCCTCGGCTCGATCGTCACCGGCTTCGGCCTTGGCGCGATCGAGGGACTGACCAAGCTGCTGTACCCCGACGGCGCGGGCGTCGTGATCTTCGTCGTGATGATCCTGGTGCTGGCCGTGCGCCCGCACGGGCTCTTCGGCCGCGCCCACTAGGACACCTGCCATGCATTTCCTGAGCCCCCGCACCAACCTTGTCCTGCTGCTGCTCGCCATTGCGGCGGTAGCGGTCGCGCCCTTCGTGGCCTACCCGCTGTTCCTGATGAAGCTGATGTGCTTCGCGCTGCTGGCGGCATCCGTCAACCTGCTGGTCGGCTATGTCGGGCTGCTGTCCTTCGGGCATGCGATGTTCTACGGCGCCGCCGGCTATGTCACCGCGCATGCGGTCAAGGTCTGGGGCTGGGACGGTGCGGCCGGCATCCTGGCGGGCGTGGGCACGGCGGCCGCCATAGGCCTGCTCACCGGGCTGCTGGCGATACGGCGCCAGGGCATCTACTTCTCGATGATCACCCTGGCCTTCGCGCAGCTGGTGTACTTCATTGCGCTGCGCATGCCCTTCACCGGCGGCGAAGACGGCATCCAGGACGTGCCGCGCCCCCTGGTGCTGGGCCTGATCCCGCTGCACGACGGCATGGTGCTGTACTACTTTGTCGCGGCGCTGGTGGGCCTGGGCTTCTGGCTGATCCACCGCGTGGTGCACTCGCCCTTCGGCCAGGTGCTGCGCGCCATCCGCGACAACGAGCCGCGCGCCCAGTCGCTCGGCTACCGGGTGCTGCGCTACAAGCTGCTGGCCTTCGTGCTGTCGGCCGCGCTCGCCGGCCTGGCCGGCTCGCTCAAGGTGCTGGTGTTCCAGCTGGCCACGCTCACCGACGTGCACTGGGCGACCTCGGGCGAGGCGCTGCTGATCTGCATCGTGGGCGGCATGCACACGCTGCTCGGGCCGGTGGTCGGGTCCATCGTCATCGTGTCGATGGAGAACTACCTCGCCTCGTTCGCCGAATGGGTGCTGATCATCCAGGGGGCCGTCTTCGTGCTGGTGGTGATGCTGTTCCGCAAGGGCATCGTCGGCCAGTTCTACGCCTATCTCGCCAGCCGCAGGCCGGCGGCTTGAGGAGCTTCTTGATGCCCCACGACCTTCCCTCCAGTTGGCCCGCAACGCCCGGCCTGCTCTCTGGCCGGCTGGCGCTGGTGACCGGTGCCGCCAGCGGCATTGGCCGCGCCATCGCCACGGCCTACGCCCAGGCCGGCGCGCGCGTGATCGTGACGGACATCGGCAGCGAGCGCTGCGCCGACACCCTGGCCGCCGTGCGCGCCGCCGGCGCCGATGGCTGGGCCTACGCACTCGACGTGTCGGATGCACAGGCCTGCCTGGCACTGGCGGCAGCGGTGCAGGACACCGCCGGCGACATCGACGTCCTGGTCAACAACGCCGGCGTGATCATCCGCGAAGGGATGGACAGCCCGCGCGCGCAGCAGAACCTGCGCCGCACCATGGACGTGAACCTGTTCGGCGTGTTCAACACCGTCCATGCGTGGCTGCCGGCGCTGCGGCGCACGCGCGGCTGCATCCTGAACATTGCCTCGGGCGCGGCATTCATCGCCCAGGGCGGTGCGCTGGGCTACTCCGCCTCGAAGGCCGCGGTGAAGATGTTCACGCAGACGCTGGCGCTGGACCTGGCGCCCGATGGCATCCGCGTCAACGCGCTGGCGCCCGGTGTGATCGATACGCCGATGACCGAGGCGACGCGCGCCGACCCGGCACGGCTTGCGCGTTTCATGCAGCGCATCCCGGCCGGCCGCCTGGGCCAGCCGCATGAGCTGGCGGGCCCGGCCGTGTTCCTGGCCTCGGACTTGGCGAGCTTCGTGAATGGCGTGACCTTGCCGGTGGACGGCGGAACACTGGCGGTCTAGGTCAGCCCGGCCCGCACCGCGGGCCGGGGGCAGGCATCAGGCCGCAACGGCCTCTTGCGCGTACTCGAACACATAGTCCCGGTAGCCGCCCTGCACCGCGGCGGCGCAATATTCGCGGTACTTCTGGAAGCCGCCGGTGAAGAGCGTGAGCCCCTGCGGCTTGTCCTTGACGTTGGCGCCCACGTACCAGGTCTTGGCCTTGGTCAGCAGCGTGCGCTGCGAGAGCGCGTAGACCAGGTCCATCCAGGCCTGCTCGGCCTGCGGCGTGGGCTCTATCGCCGCCAGGCCATTCTTTTCCATGTGCACCATGGCCGCAGCGATCCAGTCCACGTCGTGCTCGCTGATGCGGATGATGTTGGCCAGCGCAGCGGGGCCGTTGGGGCCGGTGGTCATGAAGAGGTTGGGAAAGCCCTCCATCATCAGGCCCAGGTGCGAGCGCGCGCCGTCCTTCCACTTGTCGTTCACCGTGCGCCCGTCGCGGCCGACGACGTCGAAGGCCAGCAGCGCGCCGGTCAGCCCGTCGTAGCCGGTGGCGAAGATGAGCATGTCGAGCTCGACCTCACCCGATTGCGTGCGCACGCCCCGCTCCGTGATCTCCACGATCGGATCGGCGATGCAGTCCATGAGGTGGACATTCGGCCGGTTATAGGTCTCGTAGTAGCTGCTGTCCAGGCAGGGGCGGCGCGCGAAGATCGGATAGCCGCGCGGCTTGAGCTTCTCGGCTGTCGCCGGGTCCTGCACCACCTCGCTGATCTTGCCGCGCACGAACTCGGCCACGTGTTCATTGGCCTCGGCATTGGTCAGCAGGTCGGAGAAGGTGCCGAGCATGGCCAGGCCGCCGTTCTTCCAGGCGTCTTCGAGCAACTGCTGGCGCTGCCTGGGCGTCACGCTGAAGAAGGCCCGCGTGGACTGCGGCCGCACACCGCCCACCGCGCTGTTGCGCGCGGCTTCGCGGATGCCGGCGTAGTTGCGTTTGACATCTGCCACGTAGTCGGGCTCCAGCGCCTCGTTGCGCATGGGCATGGTGAAGCTCGGCGTGCGCTGGAACACGAACAGCTCGCCCGCCTCCTTGCCGACCTCCTGCACGATCTGGATGCCGGTCGATCCGGTCCCGATGACGCCCACGCGCTTGCCGGCGAAGCTGACGGGCTCGTGCGGCCAGCGGGCGGCGCGCAGCAGCCGGCCCTTGTAGCGCTCGATGCCGGGAATCTCCGGGTCCTTCGGCACCGAAAGCGGGCCGGTGGCCATGATGCAGTAGGTGGCTTCGTAGCGCTCGCCGCGGTCGGTCGTCACGGTCCACAGCTTGCGCTCCTCGTCCCACACCGCGCCGGTCACGCGCGTGTTGAACTGGATGTGCTTGCGCAGGTCCAGCCGGTCGGCGACGAAGTTGATGTAGCGCAGCAGCTCGGGCTGCGCCGCGAACTGCTCCGACCAGGTCCACTCCTGCTCGACCTCGGGCGAGAAGGAGAAGCTGTAGTCGATGCTGGGCAGGTCGACGCGGGCGCCGGGGTAGCGGTTCCAGTACCAGACGCCGCCGCAGTCGCCGCCCGCCTCGAAGCCCTGGATGCGCAGGCCCATCTCGCGGAACCGGTAGATGGCGTACATGCCGCCGAAGCCGGCGCCGACCACGACCACGTCGAGCCTCTTGGGTTGGGATGGATGCCCGTTGAGGGGTTCAGCCTTCATGTCTGTCTCCTTTGTCTGTTCATATGCAAGCCCAAAGGAATGATGCCGAGCGCCCCTGCGCGCATCAAGAAACGCAGCGTGATGCAGGCAAACATCACATCCATGATTTCCGGCCTAGGCCGCGGCCGGCGGCTGCGCCTCCAGCTGCTGCGCCAGCCGCCGCATCAGCGCGGTGTAGCGAGCCCGGTGCGGGCGTATGCGCTCGATCGTGCCGCCCAGGCCCAGCACCGCGATACGGCCCTGCACCCGGCAGGGCAGCACCACACCGATGGTGGCGCCGCCCAGCAGCGGCATGTTCTCCATGTAGAGCGACCTACGGCTGCGCGCATCGGCCACCTGCGGCGCGATCAGGTCCAGCGCCACGCGGTCTTCCTTGCGCGGCGTGGCGATGTTGGCGCGGTGCACCAGCTTCTCCACCTCGGCGTCGGAGCGGTCGGTCAGCAGCAGCCAGCCCACCGCCGACTGCGTGAGCGGGCGCATGCTGCCTTCATCGGTGTGGAAGCGCAGTGCGTGCGTGGACTGGATCACCCGGATGTACTGCAGGTAGATGTCGTTGAGCACGCCGATGGACACCGTCTCGCCCGTGGCGCTGTGCAGGTCGCGCAGCACCTCCATGATCTGCCCCTGGCCGAACAGTGCATGCGTGACCCAGTCGCCCAGCGAGGCCACCTTGAGCGTGGGGAAGTACACGCGGGCCGCGCGGTCGTAGTTGAGGTAGCCCAGCGCAATCAGGTTCTTCAGCAGCACCGTGGTGCTGGACTGCGGATAGCCCAGCGCTTCGCTGATCTGCTTGAGCGGCAGCGGCTTGCGCACCTGCGCGAAGTGCTCCAGCACCTGCAGCACGCGCGTGGCGGACTTCACCGTGGCGAGGCTCATGCTTGTCTCCAAAATCACATGCGTGATAGTAGCCATCGGGGCTGCGTTTTCCTTGGGACTTCACTGCGCCGGCGACATCATGGTGTACCCCGTATGCAAAGGAGACACAGCATGAATTCCGGCACATTCCACACACAGGGCAAGGCCGCGTGATGCGCTGCATCGTCACCGGCGCAGCACGCGGCATAGGCCGCGCTATCGCACTGCGCATCGCCCGCGATGCCGCTGCCGGCGGCGGCGCGCAACTGGCGCTGGCCGATGTGCATGCGGATGAACTGGCCGCACTCCAGGACGAACTCCAGGCCCTGGGCAGCAGCGCGATCACCGTGACCGGCGACCTGGCCGATGCGGCTTTTCCCGCACGGCTGTGCACCGCGGCGGTGGAGGCCCTTGGCGGACTCGACGCGGTCGTCAGCAACGCAGGCCTGGCCACGCCCGGGCTGCTGGCGGACTACACGGTGGAGGCCTGGGACCGCGTCTTTGCCGTCAACACGCGTGCGCCCTGGCTGCTGGCGCAGGCGGCCTACCCGGCACTGCGCGAGGCGCGTGGCGCCTTGCTGCTGGTGGCGTCCATCTCGGCCACCCATGCCACCTCGCCGCTGGGCGCCTACAGCCCGAGCAAGGCGGCAGCGCTGATGCTGGTGCGGCAGCTGGCCGGCGAATGGGGACCGGACGGCATTCGCGTCAATGCGCTGTCGCCCGGCCTGACGCTGACGCCCGGCACCGCCGTGGCCTATGCCGATCCGCAGGCGCGCGCGCAACGTGAGCAGCGCGTGCCCCTGCGCCGCCTGGCCGGGGCCGAGGACATGGCCGCCGCCGCGGCCTTCCTGATCGGCCCGGACGCCGCCTATGTCAGTGGCGCCGAACTGCAGGTGGACGGTGGCCTGGGCCAGACGCTGATGGGCTCGCTGCCCATGGGCGGCTGGAGCAGGGCCTAGACTATCAAATAGATAGCTGGCAGCCAAGGCAACAAAAGGGCTGCCGGCATATTTCACCAGAATCCTGCAACGACCGCCTCCCGTTCCGCCCGAGCCTGTCGAAGGGCTCGGTGGGGGGCGGCAGGGTTTCGGCAACCCAGGCCCGAGCGGCGCGGGGACCGGAGCCGTGACAGGCAATTGAGGCAGCACGCCGCCAATCCCACGCAGCAATGCCGCGTCAGAACGCGTGCCGCACGCCCAGGTGGAAGGCGTCGCTGTTGCCGTTGTTGTTGAGCCCCGTCTGCGAGGTGGCGCCCGTCACCGCATAGGCCGCGCCATTGCTGTTCTTGACCTTGCCGTAGTCCACGTAGAGGCTGGTGCGCTTGGACAGCGCGTACAGGTAGGCGATGCCGAACTGGGTCGCGTCGCGGTTCTGCGGGCCGCGGTCGTCCACACGGATGGCCTGCGCCAGGATGGTGCTGGCGCCAAAGGGCACGGCCACGCCGAGCGAGACGCTGCGGTCGTCCTGCCCCGAGTAGTAGCCCACCAGCGGAAAGCCCGCCAGCTGCACGTTGTTGTCCAGCCCCGCATGCACGGCCGGCGTGATGGCAGCGCCGGGGTTCTTGAAGGTGGCAAAGGAGCCGAACAGCTTGAAGCTGCCGAAGTTGTAGGCCAGGCTGGAGTTGAGCCAGCGCAGCGTGCTCAGGTCGACCGGGTTGCGCAGCGTGGTGTAGGCCACGGCCCCGCTCAATTCGTTGGCAGCATAGAAGCCCGATATGGCCGTCTGGTTGCCGGCCTTGCTGCTGTCCGGCGGCTGGCTGCTGTGCTCGCCAGGCGAATACGAGAGCTTGGCGAGAAAGCCGTTGAAGGTCGGCGACTGGTACCAGATGGTGTTGTTGACCCGCCCCGGCGCAGGCTGGATGCCCTGCAGGTTGCCGCCGCCTCCCAGGCCGAAGGCGTCGCCCACCGCCTGTGCCTCGGAGGCGATGGCGACCACGGTACGGCCCAGCCGGATCTCGCCAAAGCCGCCCGACAGCCCGACGATGGCGCCGCGGCCGAAGAACTTGGCGCCCGCGCCCTGGTTCTGGCCCGAGGTGCCGGTGTCGCTGTTGATGCCGGCCTCCAGCAGGAAGTTGGCGCGCAGGCCGCCACCCAGATCCTCGCTGCCGCGAAAGCCCAGGCGCGATCCGTTCATGTGGCCGCTGTCGAGCTTCCAGATGCGCCCGCCGGGCGCCGACGCATAGGCCACGCTGGTGTCGATCAGGCCGTAGATGGTGACGCTGCTCGCCGGCGTGGCGGCCATGCCGCCGGCCGGCAGGATGATCTGGCGCAGCTCCTCCTTCTGCGCCTGCTGCGCGCCCGCCGTACCGGCGCCGCCCATGCACAGCGCAGCGGCCACCAGCGCCAGGGCATTATGGGATCGCCGATTATCCGGCGTTGTCTTTGTGCTTGCGCACGGCACTGCTCGCATGAATTGTCTCCTCACGATTCAATATCTTGAAAACGCAGAAAAAGCTGCGCACCACCGGCTGCCGCATCACGCCCAACTGAAATTACCTGCCAGCCGGTTAGCGCGAATGCTAGAGAGCAAGAACGGCACTTTCAATAGGCATTTCGAGGGATGCGGGTATGTCCTGAGACAAAAAAAAGGCCCGCCATACAGGCGAGCCAAAGCCCTTGCAGAAAAGCAAGTTCATTAATACAAAAGGGCTTATATAAAAGCTGGGGGTTTCAGTCTTTTAATAATCAAGCTCCTCTCATTCCCCCTCAAGAGGTCGAGAAACTCCTCACCAGCGAATACCAGGGATCGCCCGGTTTCTGCGCACCCACCGGCTGGCGCACGCCCATGCGCTCGGCCTCGCTGGTGGTGGGCCCGGGGGCCTCACGCATCCAGTCATAGGTCACCACCCGCGCCGCCACGCGCCACTCCGCGCCCCGGCGCTCGAAGCGATCGACGTAGCGCCCGCACAGAAAGGTTTCGCGCGGTTTGCCTGCGGCGTCCTGGTCGATCTGGTGGGCCTGGAAATAACTCTCCACCGCCGCCGCGGCGCCATGCAGTTCGATCGAGATATTGCCCAGCAGGTGCACCGTGCGGGCACCGTCCTTGCGCTTGTCGAGCGCCCATTCGATGAAGCCGGCGGCGGTGCCTTTGTAGGGGCCGTGCTGGTCGGTCGCGTCGGGCCAGTAGGACGAGCGCAGCGCTGCCTCGTCGCAACGGTCTATGCCGCGGCAGTAGCGGTAGAGGCATTCGCGGATGGCGTCGCGGTCGCTCAGCTCCGCCAGGCGCGCCTCCAGCGCGGCAATGCGGGATTCATGGGCTTCAGTGTTCATGGGAGCCTCCGCGCAGGGTGATGACCGCATCCAGGCAGGCCGCGCCCTGCGTGCGCACCACCAGCGGGTTGATGTCCACGCTCTCCAGCCGGTCGGCGTGGGCGAGCGCAAAGTCCGACAGCCGGCAGATGGCATCGACCAGCGCCGCCTCGTCGTACTGCGGGCCGCCACGCCAGCCGCGCAGCAGCTGGGTCGAGCGCACCGCATCGAGTAGCGCACGCGCGCGCTCGGGCGTCACCGGTGCCGAGGCAAAGGCCACGTCCTGGAACAGTTCCACCGCCGTGCCGCCGGAGCCGTACATCAGCATCGGCCCGAAGGTCGGGTCGCGGTGCAGCCCCAGGATCACCTCGACGCCGCCCTGCAGCATGGGCGCGATCAGCACGCCTTCTATGCGCGCATCCGACCGTGCGGTCTGGGCACGGGTCAGCAATTGCGCGTAGGCGTCCTGCACGGCCGCTGCATCCTGCAGGCGCAGCATGACGCCGCCGACCTCGGTCTTGTGCGGGATGTCGGGCGAGACGATCTTGGCCACCACCGGGAAGCCCATGGCCTGCGCGGCGGCGGCAGCCTCGGCGGCACTGCGGCACAGGCGCTCGGGCAGTACCGGCAGGCCGGCGGCGGCCAGGGCGCGCTTGGCGCCGTCTTCGGTGGATACGTCGCCCAATGTGTCGGCAGCAGGCGCCTGGTGCGTTGGCAGATAGAGCGTGCCCAGACGCTGCCGCAGGCGCGCCAGCGCCGCCACGGCACGCACCGCGCGCGACGGGTCCTCGAACACGGCGATGCCGTGTTGCTCCAGCGCCCGGTTGACCTCGGGCGTGGACAGCATCACCAGCACCAGCATGCGCCCGGGGTGCCGCTGGCATAGCGCGATCAGCTCGGCCTGCGTACTGGCAAAGCGCTGCGGCGACAGGCCCACGTGCGCCAGGTAGGCGAACACCGTGCCGTAGCCGGCGTGGTCCAGCATGGTGGCCACGGTGCGCGGCACGCCGCTGGCGACCGCCGTCACCTGCGCCGTCATGTCCAGCGGGTTGCTGGCCACGGCAAAGGGCAGCAGCTCCAGCGCGGCGCGGCGTGCCGGCTCGGGCAGGGGCGGCAGCGCCAGCCCGCGCTCGCCGGCATCGTCGGCCATCAGCACGCCGATGCCGCCCGAGCCGGTGACAACGCCCACGTCTGCGTTGGCTGGCAGTGCGCCGGCAACGGAGAACAGGTAGGCGATGTCGAGCATCTCCTCTATCGACTCGGGCCGCCACGCGCCGCACTCGGCGAACACCGTGTCGTAGACCACGTCGTTGCCGGCCAGCGAGCCGGTGTGGGTGGATGCAGCGGCGGCGCCCAGTTCGGTACGCCCGACCTTCATGATCAGCACCGGCTTGCCGGCGGCGGCCGCCTTGAGCAGCGCGCGCCGCAGGCGCTCGCCGTCGCGGCAGGACTCCAGCGCGGCGCAGATCACGCGGGTGTCGGGGTCGTCCACCAGGTAGTCGATGCACTCGGCCACGTCCACGTCGGCCTCGTTGCCGGTGGCGATGATCTTGCTGAAGCCCAGCCCGCGCAGCGAGGCCATGCCATAGGTGGCCGAGCCGAAGGCGCCGCTCTGCGTGGCCAGTGCGATCGGGCCGGGCACGGGCTTGAGCCCGTTGAGCGCGGTCGAGAAGGTGGAGAAGAAGCGCGTCGGCACGTTCAGCAGGCCGAGCGAGTTCGGGCCCAGCATGCGCACGCCGGCATCGCGGCACATGCCCACCAGCTTGTCCTGCAGCGCGCGGCCGGCGGCATCGATCTCGGCGAAGCCTGCGGTCATCACCTGGATCGCCTTGACGCCCTTGGCGATGCTGTCGCGCACCGCCGCTTCCACGCCGGCCACGGGCACGCAGATGATGGCGTGGTCCACCGGGTGCGGGATGTCGAGCACGCTGGCGAAGGCCGGCAGCCCCTGGATGGTGGCGCCGCTCTTGTTGACGGGATAGAGCGGCGCCTCGAAGCCGCCTTCGAGCATGAAGCGCAGCGGACGGCCCCCGATGCGTTCAGGATCGGAGGAGGCGCCTATGAGCGCGACCGATCGGGGATGGAACAGCGGATGCAGCGAATGCATGGGACATCCTTCAGTGCAGCACGGAATCCGCCGCCAGGCGGTCCAGGTGGAAGAAGCGGTCGCCCCACTGCAGGCTGCAGGACAGGGCGTGCATGGCCAGCCGTGCGGCGGGCAGCTCGCGCGACATGCCGATGCCGCCATGCAGCTGGATCGCGGACTCGGCCACCTGGCGCGCCGTGGCCGACAGGCACAGCTTGGCCAGCGAGACATCGCGCAGCGCCTCGATGCCGCGCGCCTCCAGGGCCAGTACCAGCTGGCGCACCATGCCCCGCACATTCTCGTAGGCCACGTACATCTCCACCACCCTGTGGCGCAGCGCCTGGAAAGTCGCCAGCGCCACGCCGAACTGCTCGCGCGCGCCGAGGTAGTCGATGGTCTGCTCGATCATCGCGCCGATGGCACCCACCGCCTGGGCAGAGACCATCAGCGCCCCCACCGCCTGCGCGTACCCGACCGCCGCCTGCACGGCGTCCCCCCGGGCCAGCACGCAGGCGGCGGGCAGCTCCACGCCGGCCACGGCGATGTCGGCGGTCTGACGCGCATCGGCACCGAGCCAGGTCAGGGCGCAGCCCGGCAGTGCGTCACGCCGGGCCAGCATCAGCACGTCGCCGCCCGCCTGGTCGCGCGCGACGAAGACGAAGTGCGTGGCAGGCTCGGTCAGGTCGGCCCCCTGCAGGCAGCCGTCCAGCACGACGACCTCGCCTTCGGTGCGGCAGCGCATCGCAGCCGGATCGGCTTCCAGCACCGGACATACCGAGGCGTCGCCGGCAGCCAGCGCGCGCAGCAACTCGGCGGCCGCGGGCTGCCGGGCGAGCTGGCCCAGCAGCGCCGGCACGACGGCGCAGCGCGCCACCAGCGGCATGGCCAGCGCGTGGCGCCCGGCGGCTTCGGCGATCGCGGCCACGTCGCCAAGCGATGCGCCGGCGCCGCCATGCGCCTCGGCGACCAGCACGGCCTGCCAGCCGAGCGCGAGAAACTGGCTCCAGGTGCCGCTCGGCTCCTGGGCCTGGAAGGTTTCGGTGACCGGCGCTGCCGCGGCAACGCGCAGCGTGGTGTCGTAGAGATCGCCGGGAAACATCGGCGAGGCATGGAAAGGCATGGGGATCAGGCTCCGAAAAGGTCGCGGGCGATGACGTTCTTCTGCACCTCGCTGGTGCCGCCGGCGATGGTCCGGGAACGATAGAAGAGATAGGTGTGCACGAGTTCGCGCTGCAGCTCCGTATCGCCTGCGTCGTCCGTGACGGTGGCCACCAGACGCGCGGCGTACTGCGGGCCGGCGATATCGAACGCAATGCCGATCAGCTGCTGCGACAGCTCCGAGCAGAACAGCTTGAGCGCGGACGACTTGGACGCCGCCAGGGTGCCCTGCATCTCCTCCTGGATCGCACTCAGCAGCATTTCGCGCGCCCCCATGACACCCGCCTGCGCCAGATACAGCCGCTCCAGCAGCACGTGCTGGCTGGGCGAGGCCTCGTTCGATCCGCGCCGCGCACGCAGCAGCTCCGCCACCTGGTCGGCGAGGCGGGCCAGGCGCGGCACGGTGGAGGGCGACAGCCGCTCGCGGTCGAGCAGGAACTTGGCGCACTTCCAGCCCTCGCCTTCCGTACCGACCAGGTTGGCGCAGGGCACCCGCACCTCATGCAGGAACACCTCGTTGACGTGGTGCCAGTGGTCGATGGTCGGAATGGGGCGCACCTCGATGCCGGGCGTGCTCATGGGGATCAGCAGCAGCGAGATGCCGGCCTGCTTGCGGCCTTCGCTGGAGGTGCGCACCAGCGTGTACATCATGTCGGCCTCCTGTGCGTGCGAGGTCCAGACCTTCTGGCCGTTGACCACGTAGTCGTCGCCGTCGCGCACCGCCGATGTCTTGAGCGATGCCAGGTCCGAGCCGGCCCCGGGCTCGGAATAACCCTGGCACCACCACTCGCTGCCATCCAGGATGCGCGGCAGGAAGCGCGCCTTCTGCGCCTCGGTGCCGAAATGCATGATCACCGGGCCGATGTGGCCCAGGCCGTGGTGGTACTGCGGAGGGCAATCGGCCTGGGCCGTGATCTCCTCGAACAGGTAGCGCTGCTGCAGGTCCCAGCCGGTGCCGCCATGTTCCACGGGCCAGTTGGGCGCGCCCCAGCCGCGGGCGAAGAGTTTCTCCTGCCAGATGCGGTATTCGTTGCGCGTGACTTTCTGGTTGCTGCGCACGATGGCCTTGAGTTCGGGCGGGCAGTGCTGCTCGGCAAACTGGCGCAGCTCTTCGCGGAAGGCGGTGTAGGGATCGGAGTCGGGAGGAGTGTTGCTCGTCATGGTTCGGGGGGAGAGACGGTCCCAGGTCAGTGGAAGCTGCGACCGCCGTCGACGGCAAGCGCCACGCCGGTCACGAATGAGGATTCACGCGAGCTCAGGTAGAGCGCGGCGTGGGCGATTTCCACAGGCTGGCCGATGCGCTGCAGCGCATAGCGCGGCGCCACCTGCTCGCGCAGCACTTCTTCGCTGTAGCCCCCGCGCACCATGGGCGTGTCGACGGCGCCGGGGCAGATGGTGTTTGCGCGGATCGGCGCCCACTCCAGTGCCAGCGTCTTGGTCAGCGAGATCACGCCGGCCTTGGAGGCCGCGTAGGCGCCCCGGCGGCGGAAGGGCTGCAGGCCCTGGCCGGATGAGAAGTTGACGATGGTGGCGCCGTCCGCCCGGCGCAGATGGGGCTCGCAGGCGCTGCACACCAGGAAGGTGCCGGTCAGGTTGATGTCGATGACGCGGCGCCAGTCGCTGGCCGACAGTTCGGCCAGCAGGTCGGTGTTGGCGATACCGGCCGCGTTCACGACGCCGTCGAGCCCGCCGAACGCCGCCGCGGCAGCGTCCACGGCCTGGTGCACCGCGTCTTCATCGCTGACGTCCAGCTCGAAAGACAGGTTGCCCGTGCCGATGGGCGCAGCGACCGCCTGCCGGTCCGCCAGCGCCACGCGTGCGCCTTCGGCCGCGAACAGCCTGGCTATGGCGGCACCGATGCCGGAGGCCGCGCCGGTGATGAAGATGCGGCGGCCCTGGAGGCGCGGTGCACGCAGGTCCACGACGTGGGCATCGCTGGGAGAGCTATCGGTCAGGTCAGGCATTTCAGTTCTCCAACAGGTTGGGCACTACCCGCATCGCACGGCTCCGGCCGGGGGCTTGCCATATCAATCCAGCCGGATGTGGCGCTCGCGGATCACCGGCGCCCACCGGTCGTGCTCGGCCTGCAGGTAGGCCGCGAACTCGGATGGCGTCTGCAGGCGCGGCTCGACTCCCGCACGCGCGATGGCCGCTCGCACCTCCGGCAGTTCCAGCACGGCACGCAGGTCGGCATAGATGCGCAGCTGGAGTGCCGCCGGCGTCCGGCTGGGAAGAAAGAACCCGAACCAGCCGCCTGCCGTGAAGTTCGCCAGCGCTGGCACGCCCGATTGCGCGATGGGAACGAGTTGCGGCGCGCGGGCGATAGGCTGCGCACTCGCCACGCCCAGGGCCTTCAGGCGGCCCGCGTCCACATAGGAGAGCGAGGCCACCGAATCGAACATGACCTCCACCTGCCCGCCCAGCAGGTCATTGAGTGCCGGCCCGTTGCCGCGGTAGGGGGCATGCACGATCTCCAGGCCGTTGAGTGAGGCGAACAGCTCGGACGCGATGTGCGGGCTCGATCCGTTGCCGGAAGAGGCGAACACGACCTTCCCCGGACGGGCCCGGGCATAGGCGATGAGCTGGGCCACGTTGTCGACCGGCAAGCGGGCCGAGACGAACAGCACGCTGGGCGCATCGGCCACGATGGTGACGGGCACGAGGTCCTTCGGGTCATACGGCAAATTCTTCATCAGCAGGGGATTGCCGATGTAGCCAAAGCCGGTGAGCAGCAGCGTGTAGCCGTCGCCCGGTGCGCGGGCCACGGCGGCGGTGCCGATGGAGGTGCCGCCACCGTTGCGGTTCTCGACCAGCACCGGCTGCCCCCATCTGGCCGACAGCGCCGGGGCGATCACCCGCGCCAGGTTGTCGGTCAGCCCGCCCGCCGCGTAGGGTACGACGACCTGTACCGGTTTTGACGGGAATGTCTGGCCTTGCGCCGGCAACAGGCCAAGCCCCAGGGACAGTGCGAGAAGGAGTCGGTGAATGGCGTGCATCGGTAGACCTCTTCGCAAAGTCTACCTAACGGCCGGTAAGTAATGCGACCGGGTTTACCCGAAAGATGGGCAAAGGGCCGGCGTATGCCGGCACACCACCCTCAGCGGCCAGGTACGGCGCAGAGGCCGTCGAACGCCATGTCGAGGTACTGTTCGATGACCTCGCGGGTCGTCAGGCGGCCGCGCGGCGAATGCCAGCGGCAGATGTGGTTCAGCATGGACAGCAGCATGCGTCCGGCCATGGCCGGGTCTACCGGCCGGAACTGCCCCTGGGCGATGGCGTCGGCCAGGCAATCGCGCAGCAGGTGTTCGTATTCGTCGCGCAGGTACACCGCCCCGGCGCGCGGATCGCCTTCGCTGCCAGACCAGAACGCGTTGGACCCGGCGATCCAGGAATTGCGGCTGCGGTCCAGGAAGTCGGCCGAGGCCTGCATGAACAGGCGCACCCGGTCCTTGGGGCTGGCGCCCTCTTCCATGGCATTGCGCACCGAGTCCACCAGCGCCTGCATCGACTCGAGCACGATGCGCTCGTACAGCGCTTCCTTGTTGGGGAAGTGGTAGTAGAGCGCCGCCTTGGTGATCTTGGCCTCTTCGGCAATGTCGCGCAGCGACGTGCCGTCGTAGCCCTTGCGCGCGAACAGGCGGCACGCGATCTCGATGAGCTGCTCCTGGCGCGCATCAGCGCGGTTGCGGCCGGGAATGTCGGACTTCGCCTCCTCGAGCGCCGTTTGTCGGGTTGCCATGGCCGGGGGTCTTTCTGTAGTGGGGCACGAGCGGCCTGAATCGCCAAATATGGTAGCAGGCCGTCCTGCGGGCCCGCGCCCGCCGCCCCCGGGCGCGGCGGCTCAGCGGCCGGTGTAGACAGGCGCCCGCTTTTCCAGGAAGGCGCGCTGCGCCTCCTTCGCATCCTCGGTCTTGGACAGGGCCACCGTGTTGCCCTGCTCGTAGCGGTACGCATCGCGCGAGGGCATCAGCGGCGTCATGCGCGCCGCCTCCTTTGCAAGGCGCAAGGCGACCGGGCTCTTGGACGCGATCTCGCGCGCCAGCTCCATCGCAAACGGCATCAGCTCGGCCGCCGGCAGGCAGGCCTCCACCAGGCCCAGGCGGTACAGCTCCTGGCCACTCACCTTCATGCCGGTATAGAACATGCGGCGCGCGCGCGAGCGGCCGAACACCTCCTGCAGGAAGGTGACGCCGCCGGCCAGGCCTACGTTGATCTCCGGCATGGAGACATAGGAGTCTTCCGACGCGACCCAGATGTCGGCCGCCATCACCAGGCCGAAGCCCGCCCCCATGGCCGGCCCGTTGATCGCCGCGATGATCGGCTTGGAGCACTCCACCACCGAGTAGTAGGACTCGCGCACCAGCCGGTTGTGGCGACCGTAGGCACCCGGCGTGGCGCCCAGGTTGGGCCGCTCGCGAATGTCGGCCCCGGCGGAGAACACCTTGCCAGCACCGGTGAGGATGACGACGGACACGTCGTCGCGGTCCGACAGCTCGTCGAACACATGGGTGATCTCGCCGCGCAGCTCGGCATTCTGCGCATTGACGGGCGGGCGATTCAGGGTCACGACAGCGATGCGTTGCTGCACGTCGAGTTGCAGGGTCTGGTAGTCCATAGGTCTCCTTGGTGGTCGATACAGGCGTGCAATAGTTACCTGCCGCACGGTAATTAGACTTTGGCCGAAATTTTCCCGGCTGGCAACCCGGCACTTCGCCGGCTGTCGCTCCAGTGACAAACATGCGGCGGCCGAGCCGGGCCGGTGCGCAGTTACCATCGCCGCCACCGCTGAAACTGGTTTCTGCATGCCGCGCCCCGCCCTTCCACGCCCCAACGCCACCGGTTCCGCCGGCCGCGCCACCATCGACGACGTGGCGCGGGCCGCGGGCGTGTCGAAGGCGACGGTGTCGCGCTTCTTCAATCACCGGGAGACCCTGCTCACCCCCGACATCGCGGCGCGGGTGCAGGTGGCCGTGGCGGCGCTCGGCTATGCGCCGAGCCCCATGGCGCAGGCGCTCAAGCGCGGGCGCTCGCGCATCATCGGGCTGGTGGTGGCCGATGTGACCAACCCCTATTCCGTGGCCGTGCTGCGCGGGGCGGAGAAGGCCTGCCAGGAGGCCGGCTACCTGGTGATGCTGTTCAACCTGGGCAACGAAGAGGGGCGCGAGCGCCAGGCCATCGAGGCACTGGCGGCCTACCAGGTGGAGGGGTTCATCCTCAACCGCGTGGGCGACGACGCCTCTGCCATGGCCGAGGCCGCCCGCCACGCCCGTCCCATGGTGCTGGTGGACCGGCGCAACGACACGCTGCAGGCCGACTTCGTTTCGCTCGACAACGCCGACGCCACGCGCCTGGCGGCGCAGCACCTGTTCGACCGGGGCTACCGCGAACTGCTGTTCGTGACCGAGCCGGTGGCCGGCGTCAGCTCGCGCCTGGAGCGCAGCGCCGCGTTTCGCGCTTTTGCGGCCGAGGCCGGCATTGCCGGCACGATACTGGAACATGCGGCAGACGACGACACGGCCGGCCTGGCGCAGGCCTTGCAGCAGTGGCGGCAGCAGGCCGCCGGACGACCACCCGCCGTGCTCAGCGGCAATGCGGTGGCCACCCTGCGCGTGGCCGCCGCGGTAGGCCGGCTGGGCTGGCAGTTCGGCCGCGAGCTGGGCTTCATCGGCTTCGACGACACCGAATGGGCCCCGCTGGTGGGGCCGGGCCTGTCGGCCATCGCGCAGCCGACCGACGCACTGGGCAAGGCCGCGGCGCTGTGCCTCCTGGAACGGCTGCGTGGCGCAACACATCCCCCGCGCGAAATCCTGCTGCCGGGCCAATTGGTCGCGCGCGGCTCCTCACCGCAGGTGCAGCAGCCCTAGCAGGCCCCTGTACAAGCTCCCCGCACAAGCGCAGCATCTCCTGACCGCGCCAGCCGCGGCGGTCGGAAAGGAGTACGCCATGCAGGGCTACCAACTGGTTTTCTTCACCCAGCAGGACCGGCGACACGGCCACACCCCGCTGGGCGAGTGGCTGCTGCAGTTCGCCCGGCAGCAAGGCGCGCTCGGCGGCACCCTGGTCGGCGCGGCCGAAGGCTTCGGCCATCTCGGGCACTTCCATTCCGCGCACTTCTTCGAGCTGGCCGACCAGCCGATTGCGGTGACGGTGTCGACCGACGAGGCCGGCTGCCAGCGCCTGCTGGATGCGCTCGCGCGCGAACCCATAGATATCGCCTACGTCAAGGTGCCGGTCGAGTACGGACGGCTCGGGCAGGCCGGCACATGAGCCCGCCGTGAAATGCGGGGTACCACGCCTAGGGGTATCCCCGGATGCGATGCGCATGGCGCCGGCGATAGACTGAAACCGGTTTCAGACGAGGCCGGACCGATCGTTCCCAACGGCCCCGTCCCGCACGCACCACCGATCCTGCCGTGAACTACACCTTCCAATTCGGCGATGTCTTCGCCGCCTGGCCACTGCTGCTCAAGGGCACCTGGACCACCATCGAGCTGTCGTTCATGGCCATGGTGCTGGGCCTGGGAGTGGCCGTGCTCTGTGCCTGGGGCAAGACGGCCGGTCCCCGGCCGCTGCGCTTCGCGATCAATGCCTATATCGAGCTGATCCGCAACACGCCCTTCCTGGTGCAGCTGTTCTTCTTTTTCTTCGCCTTGCCGGCACTGGGCCTGCGCTGGACGCCGCACACGGCGGCGCTGACGGCGATGGTGGTGAACCTCGGCGCCTACGCTACCGAGATCATCCGCGCCGGCATCGAGTCCATCCCCAAGGGCCAGATCGAAGCCGGCCTGGCGCTCAACCTCAAGCGCTGGGAGATCTTCCGCTTCGTCATCATCAAGCCCGCGCTGCGCGCGATCTACCCGGCGCTGACCAGCCAGTTCATCCTGCTGATGCTCAGCTCGGCCGTGGTGTCGGTGATCTCGGCCGACGACCTGACCTCGGTCGCGGCCAACCTGCAGTCCCAGACCTTCCGCAGCTTCGAGATCTACATCGTGGTGGCCGCCATCTACCTGGCGCTGTCGCTCGCCTTCTCGGCCTTCTTCAAGCTGGTGTTCAACGCCACGCTCAACTACCCGGACCGGAAGTAGCACCATGCGGACCTTCGGCTTTGCAGAGTTCCTGTTCATCCTCGAGGCGGCCAAGTGGACGCTGGCGCTGTCGGCCATCGCCTTCGCCGGCGGCGCGGTCGGCGGCCTGCTGGTAGCGCTCGGGCGGGTGTCGCCCGTCGCCTGGCTGCGCGGCGTGGCCACGGCCTTCGTGCAGGTGTTCCAGGGTACGCCGCTGCTGCTGCAGCTGTTCCTGATCTTCTTCGGCGCGCCGGTGCTGGGGCTGGACATCAACCCCTGGGTGGCGGCAGGCGCGGCCCTGGTCCTCAACTCCAGCGCCTTCCTGGGCGAGATCTGGCGCGGCTGCATCCAGGCCATCCCGCGCGGCCAGTGGGAGGCGGCCGAGGCGCTGAACCTGTCCTACGTCTCGCGCATGCGCGACGTGGTACTGCCGCAGGCCTGGAAGATCGCCGTGCCGCCCACCGTGGGCTTCATGGTGCAGATCATCAAGGGCACCTCGCTGGCGGCCATCATCGGCTTCACCGAAATCACGCGTGCCGGCCAGATCATCAACAACGCCACCTTCCAGCCCCTGATCGTGTTCGGCGTGGTGGCCGCCATCTACTTCGTGCTGTGCTGGCCGCTGTCGCTGCTGGCGGCCCGCATGGAGCGGCGCCTGGCCAGCGCCCTCTCGCGCTGATCCCCACGATCCACCCTTTTCCAAGGAGACTTCCATGACCCTCTTCCTGCAACGCCGCACCGTCGCCGCCGCCCTGGCGCTGGGCACCGCCCTCGCCGCCATCGCTCCAGCCCACGCGCAGACCGTGGCCGACATCAAGAAGAAGGGCGAGATCACCATCGGCATGCTGGTGGACTTCCCGCCCTACGGCACCACCAATGCGCAGAACCAGCCCGACGGCTACGACGCCGACGTGGCCAAGCTGCTGGCGCACGACCTGGGCGTGAAGGCCAACATCGTGCCGGTCACCGGCCCGAACCGCATTCCCTTCCTGCTGACCAACAAGGTCGACCTGCTGGTGGCGTCGCTTGCGATCACGCCCGAGCGCGCCAAGCAGGTCACCTTCTCGCAGCCCTACGCGGCCGCGACCATCGTGCTCTACGGCAAGAAGGCCGACACCATCAAGGGCGCGGCCGACCTCAAGGGCAAGCGCGTGGGCGTGGCCCGCGCCAGCACGCAGGACATCGCGGTGACCAAGTCCGCGCCGGAAGGCACGGAGATCCGCCGCTTCGACGACGACGCTTCTGCCATGCAGGCGCTGCTGTCGGGCCAGGTGGATGCCATCGGCTGCTCGGTCACGGTAGCGGCGCAGATCGCCAAACGCGCGCCTGCCGGCACCTACGAGAACAAGTTCAACCTGGTGCAGCAGGCCATGGGCATCGCCATGCGCCCGGGCCAGGCCGAGCTGGAGAAGACGGTCAACGACTTCATCGCCAGGCACAAGGCCGATGGCGAGCTGAACAAGCTCTATCGCAAGTGGCTTGAGACCGACCTTCCCGCACTTCAGTAACCCCCAGGCCGCGTGCTTCGTGTCTTCGCCAACCCCCTTGCGGGGGCGACACCGGCGGCCCGGCAAAGCCGGTTCCGCGGTGTCCTGCGAAGGGGAGCACACGCCGCCACCCTCGACCGAAGCAGAGAGCTATGACCAACGCAACCGCATCCCCTGCCGGCGCGGCCCCCATCATCCGCATGGAGGGCGTGAACAAGTGGTACGGCCAGTTCCAGGTCCTGACCGGCATCGATCTGGCGGTGCAGGCCGGCGAGCGCATCGTCGTCTGCGGGCCGTCGGGCTCGGGCAAGTCGACGCTGATCCGCTGCATCAACCGGCTGGAGACGGTGCAGCAGGGCCGCATCGAGGTCGACGGCATCGAGCTGACGGCCGGCGGCAGGAATGTGGACAAGGTGCGCGCCGAGGTCGGCATGGTGTTCCAGCAGTTCAACCTGTTTCCGCACCTGACCATCCTGCAGAACTGCATGCTCGCGCCGATGCGCTCGCGCGGCATGCAGAAGGCCGAAGCGGAAGAGGTCGCCATGAAGTACCTGCGCCGCGTGCGCATTCCCGAGCAGGCGCACAAGTACCCGAGCCAGCTCTCCGGTGGCCAGCAGCAGCGCGTGGCGATCGCGCGGGCGCTGTGCATGACGCCCAAGATCATGCTGTTCGACGAACCCACCTCGGCGCTCGACCCGGAGATGGTCAAGGAAGTGCTCGACACCATGATCGGCCTGGCCGAGGACGGCATGACCATGCTCTGCGTCACGCACGAGATGGGCTTTGCCCGCAGCGTGGCCGACCGCGTGATCTTCATGGCCGACGGCAGGATCGTCGAGCAGGCGCCACCCGCGCAGTTCTTCGCCCATCCGCAGCATGAGAAGACACGCACCTTCCTGGGCCAGATCCTCTCCTCGCAGCACGCCTGAGAGCCCCGTGGCCGGCGCGCCACGCACGGCCCTCCTCCTTCGAAAGTCCGCATGCGCACCGCGCCCGACATCCTGATTTCCCTGGCCGCCTTCGGCGCGGCCGAAGTACGCCGCCATGGCCAGCTCTACTTCACCCACCTGGCCCGGCTGGCCGGCGCCGACGGCGTGGAGGTGCGCGGCGAGCTGCTGCGCGATGCGCCGGTGGAGCTGCCCGCGCTGCGCGCCAGCGGCTGCGTGCGCGTCTATTCCAGCCCCGAAGGCCTGTGGCGCGCCGATGGCCGGCTCGACAGCGCGGCACTGCAGCGCGCCCTGGCCGCGGCGACGCAGCTGGGCGCGTCCCGGCTCAAGATGTCCATCGGCGGCTTTGGCGCGCACGCCGACCCCGGCCTGGGAGAGCTGCAGGCCCGTCTCGCCGGCGACGCGGTCGAGCTGGTGATCGAGAACGACCAGACCCTGCGCGCGGGCACGATCCCGGCGCTGCAGCGCTTCTTTGCGGCGGCCGATGCCGCCGGGCTGGCGCTGCCCATGACCTTCGACATGGGCAACTGGCACTACCTGGGCGAATGCCCGCAGCAGGCCGCGGCCCTCTTTGCGCCGCGCGTGGGCTACGTGCATTGCAAGGGCGTGCAGCGCCGGCCCGACAAATGGGTTGCCGTGCCGCTGGCCGACTCTGCCGCGCCCTGGCGCGCGGTGCTGCGCGCCCTGCCCGCAGGCGTGCCCTGGGCCATCGAATACCCGCTGGCAGGCGAGGACCTGCAGGCCGTCACGCAACATGAAATAGAACGGCTCCGTGCGGTGGCCGCAGAGCAGCAGGAGGCACCATGACAACCGAGCTGGACGTCGCCGTCTTCGGCGAGGCGATGATGATGTTCATCGCCGCCGAGCCCGGCCCGCTGGAGCGGGTCGAGACCTTCCACCGCCGCATGGCCGGCGCCGAGATCAACGTGGCCGTGGGCCTGGCGCGGCTGGGCCTGCGCGTGGGCTGGGCCAGCCGGCTGGGCGCAGATTCCATGGGCCGCTACCTGCTGGCCGAACTGCAGCAGGAGGGCGTGGACTGCAGCAAGGTCGCGTGCGACGCGGCTCAGCGCACCGGCTTCCAGTTCAAGGGCCGCGTGGACGACGGCAGCGACCCGGCCATCGAGTACCACCGCAAGGGTTCGGCCGCGAGCCTGATGGGCCCGGACGACGTGGACGCAGCCTGGCTCGCCGGCGCGCGGCACCTGCACGCCACCGGCGTCTTCGCCGCCCTCTCGGCCACCAGCCTGCAGGCCGCGCACCGCAGCCTGGACGTGGCGCGCGCCGCGGGCCGCAGCATCTCCTTCGACCCCAATCTGCGGCCCACGCTGTGGGCCTCGACCGAGGTCATGCGCAGCGAGATCAACCGCCTTGCGGCCAAGGCCGACACCGTGCTGCCCGGCCTGGAGGAAGGCCGCCTGCTCACCGGCGAGAGTACCCCGGAGGGCATCGCCCGTTTCTACCGCGCAGCGGGCGCGCAACGGGTCGTCGTCAAGCTCGGGCCCGAGGGCGCCTACTACGACGACGCCGCGGCCGGCACCGGCCGCGTGCCCGGCTTCGCGGTCGAGCGCGTGGTGGACACCGTCGGCGCGGGCGATGGCTTTGCCGTCGGCGTCGTCAGTGCCCTGCTGGAAGGCCGCAGCGTGCCGGACGCGGTGCGCCGCGGCAGCTGGATCGGCGCGCGCCAGGTACAGGTGATGGGCGACTCCGAGGGCCTGCCAACGCGCGCCGAACTGCAGGAAGCAGGGCTGTGAGCGGTACGGCCGTGCGCAAGCAGGTGCTGGTCTTTCGCGAGCTGCCGCCCGACCAGCTGGCGCTGCTGCAGGCCGCGCACGAGGTCACCGTGGCCAACCCGCGCATCGCCGCGCAGAAGGCTGCCTTCGATGCGGCGCTGCCGCAGGCGCAGGGCCTGATCGGCTCCAGCTATCCCATCGACGCCGCCTTGCTGGCGCGCGCGCCGCAACTGCAGGTGGTGTCCAGCATCTCGGTTGGCGTGGACAACTACGACCTGGCCGCGCTGCAGTCGCGCGGCATCCTGCTGTGCCACACGCCGGGCGTGCTGACCGAGACCACGGCCGACACCGTCTTTGCCCTGCTGATGGCCACCTGCCGCCGCGTGGTCGAACTGTCGAACCTGGTGCGCGACGGCCGCTGGACCCAGAACATCGGCGAGGACCTGTTCGGCACCGACGTGCACGGCAAGACCCTGGGCCTGCTCGGCTTCGGCCGCATCGGCCAGGCCTTGGCGCGCCGCGCTGCGCTGGGCTTTGGCATGCAGGTGCTCTACCACGCGCGCAACGCGGTGGACCTGGCGCAGCAGGCGCCGGAGCTGGCCGGCCGCGTGCAGCACCTGCCGCTGGAGCAGCTGCTGGCGCAGGCCGACATCGTCGTCGCCGTGCTGCCGCTGTCGCCCGACACACGCGGCCTGATGGGCGCGCGCGAATTCGCGCGGATGAAACCCGGCGCCATCTTCATCAACGGCGGCCGCGGCGCCACGGTGCAGGAAGACGCCCTGCTGCAGGCGCTGGACCACGGCACGCTGCGCGCCGCCGGCCTGGACGTGTTCGCGACCGAGCCGCTGCCGCTTGACTCGCCGCTGCGTACACACCCCAAGGTGACGCCCTTGCCTCACATAGGCTCGGCCACGCACGAGACGCGGCATGCCATGGCAGCGCTCGCTACCCGCAATCTGCTGCAGGCGCTGGCCGGGGAACGCCCCGCAGCCACCTACGACACGCGGGCGCCCTGAGCACCCCGACGGACATCGCGGCGCAAAGCTGACGCGAGGCACTCGGCCCGGTACCATGGCAGCCTCAGCCACTTCCGTGCCTCCATGCAGCACCCTCCCCTGTGGCGCCGCCTCATAGCCCTGGCCGGGCGCGAGATCCGGCACTTCCTGGCGTTCAACCCCAGTGACCGGCGCTGGCAGTTGCCACTGGCGGCGGCGCTGTCCTCGGGCACGCCCCTGCTGGTCGGCGCGCTGTTCCAGCACATGGCGCTGGCCACGCTGGCCAGCCTGGGCGGCATGGCATTCCTGTACACGCCCAATTCAGCGCTGCCACAGCGCATGGCCGCGGTGATGGCCAGCGCCCTGGGCATGATCGCCTGCTTCACGCTGGGACTGCTGGGCGCCAGCCACCCACTGCTGCTGATCCCCTTTCTCACGGCGATGACCATCCTGGTCACCCTGGTGTGCCGCTTCTACCGGGTTGGCCCGCCGGGGAGCCTGTTCTTCGTCATGGCCACCGCCATTGCGGCCTACATGCCCTTCGACCTGGCGCTGGTCCCGTTCCGGGTCGGGCTGCTGGCCCTGGGCTGCGTACTGGCCACGGGCATCGCGTTCGTCTACAGCGTGTACATGCTGCGCGCCCAGGGACGCGCCACGGTTGCGCCCCCGCCGGCAGCGCCGCCCGGCATGGCCGACATCGCTCCCGACGCGGTGCTGATCGGCCTGACGGTCGGGCTGTCCCTGCTGACGGCCCATGCGCTGGCGCTGGATCGCCCTTACTGGGTACCGGTCAGCTGCCTGGCGGTGATCCAGGGTGCCAGCCTGCGCATGGTGTGGACCAAGCAGGCGCACCGCATCGCCGGCACCTGCCTGGGCGTCGGCCTGGCCTGGGTACTGCTGTCGCGGCCCATGAACGCCTGGCAGGTGTGCGCCACCATGATGGGCCTGTCCTTCATCATCGAACTGCTGGTGGTCCGCCACTATGGGCTGGCCACTGTCTTCATCACGCCCGTGACCATCTTTCTGGCCGATGTGGGCGCGGGCATGGGCAGCGACGTCACGGCGCTGATGGCCGCGCGGCTGCTGGATACCATCATCGGCTGTGCCTGGGGGCTGGCGGGCGGCTGGGTTATCCACCGCCAATGGGGCCGGGCATGGCTGCTGCGCCTGCTCGGACTGCAGCCGCCCCCCGGCACCGCCTGACCCCGGCAGCACCGGCCCCTGGCGCCACCCCAGCTTCACGGAGGACCCCCATGAAATCCCTGTCCCGCAAGGACTACGACCAGCAGATGGAACCGCTGCAGATCGAGCTGGCCCACATGGCCCGCTGGGTCTCGGCCACCGGGCAGCGGGTTCTGGTGATCTTCGAGGGGCGTGACACCGCCGGCAAGGGCGGCTCGATCAACGCGGTGTCGCAGCACCTCAATCCGCGCCAGTGCCGCGTGGTCGCGCTGCCCAAGCCGACCGAGCGCCAAAGCACGCAGTGGTACTTCCAGCGCTACGTGGAGCACCTGCCGGCAGCCGGTGAGATCGCACTGTTCGACCGCAGCTGGTACAACCGCGCCGGCGTCGAGAAGGTCATGGGCTACGCAACCGCGGCACAGGTGAAGGCCTTCCTGCAGCAGGTGCCGGTATTCGAGCAGATGCTGGTGGACGACGGCATCCTGCTGTTCAAGTACTGGCTGGCGACCGACCAGGCCCAGCAGGAGGAACGCTTCGCAGAGCGCCACAGCGACACGCTCAAGCGCTGGAAGCTCTCTGCCGTGGACCTGGAGGCGCGCCGGCACTACGCCGACTACACCGCCGCCCGCGAGGCCATGCTGGAGGCCACGCACACGCGCCATGCGCCGTGGACGCTGGTGGACTTCAATGACCAGCGGCGCGGCCGGCTGGCCCTGGTCCGCGACCTGCTCCGGCGCATGCCCGATACGCGGGTGCAGGAGGTGCTGCTGCCACTGGAGCCGCTGCCCGGCAAGCTCCAGAAGGAGCGCTACGGCGTGCTCAAGCCATTGAAGAGCTGAGAGGGTGTGAGCGCGAGCTCGGCAACGCGGCGCGGCGGCTCGCCGGGCGCGCACGGCGTGGCCGTGCATGCACCGCAATCGGCCGGTGCCCGCACCGTTTCCGTGTGGTTCGCCACGACCAGATGCTCCAACATGGACCATTTGGTCAAAAACACCCAACCCAGAACAACCAAGCCTTTGATATGAAAGGATATTTTCATCTGGCACGGTAGATGAAACCGTGGCCTCGCATGCCGGCATGCCGGCGCTCTTTGTCCCTACAGCGAGGCTTCCCCATGAAAGTCGGCATCTTCATCCCCATCGGCAACAACGGCTGGCTGCTGTCGGAGAACGCTCCACAGTACAAGCCCACGTTCGAGCTGAACAAGCAGATCACCCTGAGCGCAGAGCACTACGGCCTGGACTTCGTGCTGTCCATGATCAAGCTGCGCGGCTTTGGCGGCAAGACCGAGTTCTGGGACCACAACCTCGAATCCTTCACGCTGATGGCCGGCCTGGCCGCCGTCACCAGCAAGATCAAGCTGTTTGCCACCGCCGCCTCGCTGGTGATGCCGCCGGCCATCGTGGCGCGCATGTCGTCCACCATCGACTCCATCTCCAATGGCCGCTTCGGCCTGAACCTGGTCACCGGCTGGCAGCGGCCCGAGTATTCGCAGATGGGCGCCTGGCCCGGCGACCAGTTCTTCAGCACACGCTACGAATACCTGTCTGAATACATCCAGGTGCTGCGCGACCTGTGGGGCAAGGGCCGGTCCGACTTCAAGGGCGATCACTTCCAGATGGACGACTGCCGCCTGAGCCCGCAGCCGCAGGCCGACATGAAGGTGATCTGCGCCGGCTCGAGCGACGCGGGCATGGAGTTCTCGGCCAAGTACGCCGACTACAACTTCTGCTTTGGCAAGGGCGTGAACACGCCCAAGGCCTTCGCCCCCGCCGCTGACCGCCTGATCGAGGCCACCGCAAAAACCGGCCGCAACGTCTCGACCTATGTGCTGATGATGGTCATCGCCGACGAGACCGACGAGGCCGCCCGCGCCAAGTGGGAGCACTACAAGGCTGGCGCCGACCACGAGGCCATCGCCTGGCTCGGCGGCCAGGCCGCGGCAGACACCAAGTCCGGCACCGACACCAACGTGCGCCAGATGGCCGACCCGACCTCGGCCGTCAACATCAACATGGGCACCTTGGTGGGCTCCTACGCCAGCGTGGCACGCATGCTCGACGAAATGGCCGAAGTGCCCGGCACCGAAGGCGTGCTGCTGACCTTCGATGACTTCGTGGCCGGCGTGAAGAACTTTGGCGAGCGCATCCAGCCGCTGATGAAGAGCCGTGTGGGTGCAGACAGCCCCGTGCCTTCGCTAGTGCAAGAGCGCCTGGCAGCCTGAAGGAGCAGCACATGACAAGCCCCAAGACCAACGCCACGCTGACCTCCACCACGCCCGCAGGCGCACCCGATGCGCTTAGCCCCGGCAGCGGCGCCCATGTGCTGCCGGCGCGGCCCGAGCCGCTGGCCTTCCACGCCGGGCAGACCGCGTTGATCGTGGTCGACATGCAGAACGCCTATGCCTCGGTTGGCGGCTATGTGGATTCGGCCGGCTTCGACATCTCCGGCGCGCAGGGCGTGATCGCCAAGGTCGGCCGCGCCATCGCTGCCGCACGCGCGGCCGGCATCCTGGTGGTGTTCTTGCAGAACGGCTGGGACAAGCAATACGTAGAGGCCGGCGGCCCGGGCTCGCCCAACTGGCACAAGTCCAACGCGCTCAAGACCATGCGCAAAAAGCCCGAGCTGCAGGGCCAGTTCTTGGCCAAGGGCGGCTGGGACTACGAGATGGTCGACGCACTCAAGCCCCAGGCCGGCGACATCGTCGTGCCCAAGCCGCGCTACAGCGGCTTCTTCAACAGTGCGCTGGACAGCACGCTGCGCGCACGCGGCATCCGCAACCTGGTGTTCACCGGCATTGCCACCAATGTCTGCGTGGAGTCCACCCTGCGCGATGCCTTCCACCTCGAATACTTCAGCGTCATGCTGGAAGACGCAACACATGAACTGGGCGGCGCCGCCATCCAGGCGGCAGCGGTCTACAACGTGATGACCTTCTTTGGCTGGGTATCGACCGTGGAAGAGTTTTGCACCACCGTGGCGCCGCAAGCCGGCACCCAACCCATCCCGGCCGAAGCGGCCGCCGTCTGATCTTTTTCCCAGGAGGACCTTTCCATGCCCAAGCAAGCCATCATCCCCCCAGGCACCGGCAAGCCGCTCGCGCCCTACGTGCCCGGCACGCTGGCCGACGGCATCCTCTACGTGTCGGGCACCCTGCCCTTCGACAAGGACAACAACGTGGTCCACGTCGGCGACGCCACGGCGCAGACGCGCCATGTGCTGGAGATCATCAAGGGCGTGGTCGAGGCCGCCGGCGGCACCATGGACGACGTCACCTTCAACCACATCTTCGTGCGCGACTGGGCCGACTACGCCAAGGTCAATGAGGTCTACGCGGAGTACTTTCCGGGCGTGAAGCCGGCGCGTTACTGCATCCAGGCCGGCCTGGTGAAGCCTGATGCCCTCGTAGAAATCGCATCCATCGCCCACGTCGGCAAGAAGGCCTGATATGGCGCTGTACCACGAGGTGCATGGCCCCGCCGACGGCGAGACCGTGCTGCTGTCCTCCGGCCTGGGCGGCTCGGCCGCCTTCTGGCAGCCGCAGATCCCGGCGCTGGTCGAGGCCGGCTACCGCGTGGTCGGCTACGACCAGCGCGGCACCGGCCGCAGCCCCGGCACGCTGCCCGCGCCCTACTCCATCGCCCACATGGCACAAGACGTGGTCGAGGTGATGGAGGCCACCGGCACCACGCGCTGCCACCTCATGGGCCACGCGCTGGGCGGCCTGGTCGGCCTGCAGCTGGCGCTGGACGCACCCGAGCGCATCGCCAGCCTGGTGCTGGTCAACGCCTGGTCGCAGCCCAACCCGCATTCGGCGCGCTGCTTCGATGCGCGCCTGGCGCTGCTGGGCGCACTGGGCCCGCGCGCCTATGTCGAAGCGCAGCCCATCTTCCTCTACCCCGCCGCCTGGGCCGCCGCCCACGCCGACAAGGTGCAGGCCGAAGTCGACCACGCCTTTGCCCACTTCCCGGGCGAGGCCACCATGCGTGCACGCATTGCGGCGCTGCGCGCCTTCGATGTGGATGCGCGCCTGGGCGAGATCGACGTGCCCGCACTGGTCATGGGCGCCATGGACGACACGCTCGTGCCCTGGACCTGCTCGCGCCGCCTGGCAGAAGGCCTGCCGCACGCCACGCTGGACCTGGTACCGCACGGCGGCCACGCCCACAGCGCCACCACCGCCGCTGCCTTCAACGACTGCGTGCGCTCCTTTCTTGCCCGCGCAAGCCACTCCGTCACCGCTTCATGACCACACTCGACACCGCTGCCCTGGCAACGCTTTTCACCGACGCCCGCACCCACAACGGCTGGAGCGCCGAGCCCGTGTCAGATGCGCTGCTGCAGCAACTCTATGACCTGGTGAAGATGGGCCCGACCTCGGCCAATTGCTCGCCCGCACGCTTTGTGTTTGTGCGTACGCCCGAAGGCAAGCAACGCCTGGCGCCCGCGCTGTCCAAGGGCAACCTGGACAAGACCATGGCCGCGCCAGTGACCGTGATCGCCGCCTGGGATACCGCCTTCTACGACAAGCTGCCGCAGCTGTTCCCGCATGCCGACGCCAGGAGCTGGTTCACCGGCAGCCCGGCCACTGCGCACGAGACCGCCTTTCGCAACGCCTCGCTGCAGGCCGGCTACCTGATCCTGGCCGCCCGCGCGCTGGGCCTGGATACCGGGCCGATGTCGGGCTTCGACAAGCCTCTGGTCGATGCGGCCTTCTTCGCCGGTACCACCTGGACCACCAACCTGCTCATCAACCTTGGTCACGGCGACGCCAGCAAGGTCTTCGGCCGCTTGCCGCGCCTTGAATTTTCCGAGGCCTGTGCGTTGGCCTGACCTACCATGCTGAACACCGCCGCCCCCATTGCCGCAAGCGTCCTCCCAGCCATGCTGCCCAAGAGCGACTACCGCAACGCCATGGCGCGGCTGGGCGCGGCGGTCCACATCATCACCACCGACGGCCCCGGGGGCTGCGCCGGTTTTACCGCCTCCGCCGTCTGCAGCGTGACCGACGAGCCGCCCACGCTGCTGGTCTGCCTCAACCGCTCGGCCTCGGTCTACCAGGCTTTCAGCAGCAACGGCGTGCTGTGCGTGAACACGCTGGCGCCGGACCAGCAGGCGCTGTCCAACCTGTTCGGCGGCAAGACGCCCATGGCCGACCGCTTTGCCGCCGCGCAGTGGTCGCGCAAGGCCACCGGCGCACCGCTGCTGCAGGGCGCGGCCGTGTCATTCGATTGCCGCGTGGTGCGCAGCACCAGCGTAGGCACGCACGACGTGCTGTTCTGCGAGGCCGTAGCCATTGCGGTGGGCGATGCCGCGCATGGCTTGATCTACTTTGATCGGGGCTACCACGGGATCAAGGCTGCGCACTGAGCTGGTTCAAGCCCGCTGAGCAGCCCCAACACCGCCGCGCGCACGACCCAGCGTGCCCACGATCAGCGCCGCCACCAGCACCAGCGCGCCGCTCACCAGCATGGTGCTGCCGATGCCGTAGCCATCGACCACCACGCCACCCAGCAGCGCGCCAACCGCGATCGCCACCTGGAAACCGCTCACCAGCAACGCCTGGCCGGCCTCGGGGGCATCGGGCACGGCCTCCATCATCCAGCCGGTCAGCGCCACGGGGATCAGGCCAAAGGCCAGCCCCCAGATCAGCACCACCACGGCACCCGCCACCATTCCCTTGCCGACCATGGTGGACAGCAGCAGCGCGCTGGCCAGCAGCAGCGCCGCCAGCAAGGTGGTGCCGCGCACGCTGCGCGCCACCAGGCTGCCGCCGACGAAGGTGCCGACGAAGCCCACCGCGCCATAGACCAGCAGCAGCGTGGTCACGGCGTTGGGCTCCAGGCCGAACACCTGCTGCAGCAGCGGCTTGAGGTAGGTGTAAGCGCCAAAGTGCCCGGCCACGAAGAACAGCACCGCCAGCAGCCCGACCTGCGCCATGCGGCGCGTGAGCGGCGTGAGCAGGTCGCGCGGCCTGATGGCGCGCGCCGGCGGCAGCGCGGGCAGCAGCCACAGCTGCACCAGCAGCACTACCGTGGCCAGCGCTCCCGTCACCGCAAAGGTGGCGCGCCAGCCAGCCAGCGTGCCCAGCCAGGCCCCGGCCGGCACGCCCAGCACCGTGGCCGCCGACACGCCCGCCAGCACCAGCGACATGGCGCGCGCCTTGGAGGCCTCCGGCACCAGCTGCGTGGCGGCCGCGGGGGCGAAGGTCCAGAAGCCGCCCACGCACAGGCCCAGCAGCAGGCGCGCCACCAGCATGGTGGCGAAGTTGGGCGCAAACGCGGCCAGCAGGTTGGAGGCGATCAGCAGCGTGGTCAGCGCAATCAGCACCGTGCGCCGGTCCAGCCGGCCCGAGGCCACGATCAGCCCCGGCCCCGCAAAGGCCGCCAGCACGCCCGGCATGGTCACCATCAGCCCTGCCGTGCCATCGGACACCCCCAGGCCGGTGGCGATATCGGTCAGCAGGCCGATGGGCATGAATTCGGTCGTCACCATGGCAAAGGTGCCGACGGCGATGGAGCCCACCGCGAGCCAGGCAGAGCGGGTTGTCTCGGCCGGCCCGGCCGCCAGCTCGTCGACGCAGGGGTTGCTGCTGGGTGCGTTCATCATCGAAAGAAAGTCCTGAATGAAAAGCGCCGGCTACGCGCGTGCGTGCCGACACCAGTGTCGTGTCAAGTGTGATGTGACGGAAGTGCGCGCAGCCATCGGCGTGCAGCGCAAGGCGTAGGCCGCAGCCCAGGCTGAAGCCTGGGCAAGGACTGCAACGCGGCGATGCGCGGCGAGGGCCAGTGCACGCCGGCAGATCACGCTTGATACGACACTAGTTATGGGACGGCGAGTGTGAAGGCGCAGCCTTGTGCGACCAAGGGGCTTGGCGGCAGTTGAGAGTTTCCTGTTGGTGAACAATGGGTGGCTATAGCCACCAGAACCATCGCACGCAGGAACCTGTACCCCACGCCATGAAGATTCGCATCGCCACTCCCGCCGACATCACCGCCGTGTTCGACGTTCGCACCAGCGTTAGAGAGAACCACATGTCCCTGGAAGAGCTTGCTGCCATCGGCGTCACACCAGACACCCTGGCCGGCATGCTGAGCGGCGACGGGCGCGGCTGGGTGGCGGAAGAACAAGGCGAGGCCGTCGCATTTGCCATGGCCGATGCGGCGGACGCAACGGTTTTTGCGATGTTCGTGCGCAGCAGCAGCGAAGGCCGGGGGCTTGGCCGGCAACTCATGGCAGAGGCCGAGCAGTGGCTTTTCTCGCGCGGCTGTGAAGAGATCTGGCTCGTCACCGACAGCGACCGCGCCGTCCGCGCCAACGGCTTCTATCGGTACCTTGGATGGAAGGATGCCGGCATCCAGGAAGACGGGCAGATGCGCTTCACGAAGCGGGCCGGCGCACTTGCCTGACACGCCCCAAGAGACTTACACCCTATCAAGAGTGAGGAATGCTGATGAATGGACATTGCCTATGCGGCGCCGTGAGCTTCACCTCCCGCGCCACAAAAGAAATCGGCGCATGCCATTGCGGCGCTTGCCGCAGGTGGGGTGGCGGCCCTTTGCTGACCGTGCACTGCGGGCCTGATGTCGAGTTCAAGGGTGCGGACCAGATCTCCACCTACCCATCATCGGAATGGGCTGAGCGCGCCTTCTGCAAGCGGTGCGGCACGCACCTGTACTACAAGCTGCTGGCGACCGGCGAGTACTTTGTGCCCGCTGGCGCATTCGACTCGGCAGACTTTGAATTGGCCAGCCAGATCTATGTGGACAAGAAGCCGGCGTACTACGCTTTTTCCAATCAGACAGACATGCTTACGGAGCAGCAGGTGATGCAGCGATATGGGGCGTCGGGTGATGAGACTGCGGCTTCTTGAGGCTTCGATAGATAAAACCGCAGCTCATGGACTTCTACGACGACCTCGCCCCGCTTTATCACCTGATATTCCCGAACTGGAACGACAGCATCCGGCTGCAGGGTGAGCAGCTTGATGCGCTGATCCAGGCCGAGTGGCCTGGGCACCGCAAGGTGCTCGATGTTTCATGCGGCATCGGGACGCAGAGCTTTGCGCTGGCCGAGCGGGGCTACGCCGTGATGGGGTCCGACCTGTCGGCGAAGGAGATAGAGCGTGCACGGCATGAGGCGGAGCTTCGCAAACTGAACATCGCTTTCACTGTAGGCGACATGCGCGCGGCGCACGAGGTGCATGGCGATGGCCATGAGCTGGTCATTTCCTGCGACAACGCATTGCCGCATCTGCTGACCGATGAGGACTTGCTGCTAGCCCTGCAGCAGTTCTTTTCCTGCCTGCGGCCCGGTGGCGGCTGCCTCATCAGCGTGCGGGACTATGCCAAGGAAGCGCGCGGCGGCAACCTGGTCAAGCACTACGGCGCGCGGGTGGAAGACGGCAAGCGCTATGTGCCGTTCCAGGTCTGGAACTTTGATGGCGAGCACTACGACCTGGCCTTCTTCGTGGTGGAAGAGAATTTGTCCACCGGCCAGGTGAAGACCCGCGTGATGCGCTCCCGCTATTACGCGGTGTCGGTTGCGCGGCTGTGCGAGTTGATGCGCGCGGCGGGCTTCAAGAACGTGAAGCAGGCCAAGAGCCCGTATTACCAGCCCATACTGGTCGGCACCAGGCCGGCGTGATCTACCGGTGCGCGCCTGCCCTCGCCGCGCACCGCCCGCGTCACAGACTGTTGGCTTCCCCGCCGGGCAGGTGGGCAGAGTCGGCCCCCGGGAATCCCGGGCCGGGCCTGGGGATTTCGCGCCTGTGGATGGACGCGAAGCTGGCGCAGCAGACCGCCCCGATCACCGGGACCAGCCATCCCAGCGCTCGCGCGGCAGCCGGTAAAGCACCTGCCGCCGCAGCGGGCTCCCCACCGGCACCAGGGGATGATCGAAGTCATCCGCCGGGTCATGCGACATGCCGATCTTCTCCATCACCCGGCGCGAGTTATGGTTGGCCGGCACGGTGTTGGCCACGATCTCTTGCAGCCCGATTTGCTCGAAGCCGAAGCGAAGGGCCGCGCCTGCGGCTTCCGGGGCGTAGCCCTGGCCCCAGAACGGGCGGGCCAGGCGCCAGCCCACTTCCACGGCGGGGCTGAAGTGGGCGTCGTAGCCGATGCGCAGCAGGCCCGCCGCGCCGATGAACTCACCAGACTCCCTGGACTCCAGCGCCCAGAAGCAAAAGCCGTGTGCGGCCAGATGCGCTTGCTGCCGGGTGATCCAGTTGTCCGTCGCCTCGGGCGAGGCAAAGGCGAGCAGGTGCGCCATGACCTCAGCATCTGCCGACATGGCGGCGAAGGGCACGCGGTCGCTGTCGCGCCAGGGGCGCAGGATCAGGCGGGGTGTCTCCAGGGTCTGGGATACCGGGTCCATAGCTTTGATCAGCGCCCCAGGGGCGCTGGCGTGATCCCCTCCAACACGATGCGCTGCACGTTGGCCACCGCTTCCTCGAAGAATTCCGGATCCTCCAGCGTGCGCCCCGTCAGTGCCTGCACCTGCACGCCGAAGTCGGCGTAGTGCTGCGTGGTGGCCCATAGCGCGAAGATCAGGTGGTGCGGCTCGACCGGGGCCAGGCGGCCGTCGGCGACCCAGCTGCGGATCACCTCGGACTTGCGCTCGACCAGGTCGCGCAGTTCACGCCCCAATTCGTCGCGCAGCAGCGGTGCGCCCTGCACCATCTCCAGGCAGAACAGGCGCGAGGCCTCCGGGCTGTCGCGCGATACGGCGAGCTTGCGGCGGATGTAGTCGCCAATGGCCTGGCGCGGGTCCTGCTCGGCGCTGAAGCCGCGCAGGGGTTCCAGCCAGACGTCCAGCAGGTTGCGCAGCACGGAGACGTACAGCTCTTCCTTGTTGGCGAAGTAGTAGAGCAGGTTGCTTTTGGACACATCGGCGCGTGCAGCGACCTGGTCCACGCTGGTGCCATGCAAGCCAAAACGCGAGAACAGGCCCAGGGCTGCGCTCAGGATGGTGCTGCGTTTGTCTTCGATCTGGCGCAGCCGGCGGTTCACGGCGGTGGGGCTGCGTGCGGCAGGGGCACGCTTGGCCACCACGCGCTTGGATGGCGCGCCGCTGCGTGCGCCCTGGGCTTCAGCCAGCGCCAGGCCTTTGGTCTTGGGCATGTGGGCCTGCCTCCTTGAATTCGTTGGTGTGCGGAATGGCCGCAATGCTGTTCATTTGAACCCTGCTCCGCTCGGGGCGAACGGAACCCCGGTATTGGGTTTCCTTGCACAGGCCGTACCCGGCGCGGCGCACCACTGTAAGGCCCGCCGCGGCCGACCGGAACGGTTTGTCCATTTGGTCCAACTGGCATGGACGTTGCATGCCGCCCAACCCATGCAGCCCGCCATGGATTTCCCCGTGCGCGGCGTGCGTGGAGATCCGAGTCATGACCTTGTTGTCCGTACCGATCATCGACCTGGCGCCCTACTTCGCCGGCACCCCCGAGGGCAAGGCCGCCGTGGCACGCCAGGTGGACGAGGCCTGCCGCAGCATCGGCTTTCTGGTGATTACCCACCACGGCATCGCGCCCGAGCTGATTGCCCGGGTGTCTGCCGCGTCGCGCGCCTTCTTTGCGCTGCCGCTGGCCGACAAGCGCCGGGTGGACCGCCCGCGCGACGACGCGGTGCGCGGCTTCAGCGCGGTGGGCGAAGAAGGCTTGTCGTACAGCCTGGAAGAGCAGGCGCCGGGCGACCTGAAGGAGTCCTTCTCGATCGGGCCGAGCAATGTGCCCGACGACGACTACCACCGCGGCCCCGCCGCCGGTGCGCACTTCGAGCCCAACAGCTGGCCGGACATCGCGGGCTTCCAGGAGGCGTACACGGAATACTTCGACGCCATGAGCGCGCTGTCGCGTTCGCTCATGCGCATCTTCGCGCTGGCGCTGAAGCTGGACGAGTTCTTCTTCGACGACAAGATCGACAAGCACATCAGCATGTTCCGCGTGCTGAGCTACCCGCCCCAGAAAGAGGCGCCGCTGCCCGGCCAGTTGCGCGCCGGTGCGCACAGCGACTACGGCAGCCTGACCATCGTGCTGCCCGACGACAAGGGCCTGCAGGTGTTCAACAAGGCCGGCCAATGGGTGGACGTGCCCATGGTGGAGGGCGGGCTGGTGGTGAACATCGCCGACCTGATGATGCAGTGGACCAACGACCAGTGGGTGTCCACCCTGCACCGCGTAAGCAACCCGCCATTCGAGGTGGCCAGCACCAACCGGCGGCAGTCGCTGGTGTTCTTCCACCAGCCCAACTACGACGCGATGGTGGAGTGCCTGCCTAGCTGCCTGGCGCCGGGCGAGGCCCCCAAGTACGCGCCGGTCACGTCGGGCGACCACCTCACGTCGAAGTTCGTCAAGCAGACGACTTTTGGTGGAACCAAGGCGATGGCCTGAATGGTCGCCCGCACAAGCACAGCGTGCCCCGTGCACAGGGCGCCGGGTGCTCCCCGCAGCGAAATAAAGGAGGAGCTCGAAGGGCGGGGGACATTCGCGGAGGGGAGTACCCGGTGGCCTGGGCACACGTACTGAAAAAACCCACAAACAGACACCCGACATGCCCCACCTCTCCTACGTCAACGTCTTCGCCAAAGACGTGGTCGCGCTCAGCGGCTTCTACCAACGCGTGTTCGGCTTCACAGAGATAGAAGCCATCCGCTCCCCCATCTTCCGCGGCCTCGACACCGGCAAATCGAGCCTCGGCTTCAACGCGCTCGACGCCTATGAGCTGCTTCACCTGAGCGAGTACTCCGACACGCGCGGCGTCAAGTTCCTGCTGAACATCGACGTCGACAGCCAGGCCGACGTCGACCGCATGGTGCCCGTGGCGCTGGATGCCGGCGCCACGCTGGTGAAGGCGCCTTACGTCACTTACTACAACTGGTACCAGTCGGTGCTGCTCGACCCCGAAGGCAACGTGTTCCGCATCAATTTCATGATGTAGCCGCACGCGACCCCCCCTT
>Ga0116227_10000346_pt1 | contig 87354 bp, 57 predicted proteins | sample S1TSphgellanicum_FD_89693 | JGI IMG/M metagenome (GOLD analysis project Ga0116227, IMG submission 89693) | Host-associated microbial communities from peat moss isolated from Minnesota, USA - S1T2_Fb - Sphagnum magellanicum MG | ecosystem: Host-associated > Plants > Peat moss > Unclassified... | reverse complement strand
GGGTTGGGGGGGGGGGTGGGGGGGGGGGGGGTGGGGGGGGGGGGGGTATATGCACAAGATCCCTCCTCTTTTCCAAGAGGGGATATTGATGGATATATAAGGTGCCTATCACATACACTAGCAAAAAAAATTTTAAAAGGTGAGCATTACAACCAGATTTCGCTAAATCTTCCAATTGAAGATCGCCACGTTTTCTACATCTTCCTATGGATGATCACCACTTAGGCTGCATAGAAAAATCCTTAAAAAAGCTCTGCTCTGGGCCTTTAGCTAACACTTCAAACAGAACCTTGTACTCTTCTGTTTAGCAAAATGTCCTCTGCAACGTGTTTTACACATGGACGCAGGGATGAGGAAAGGGCCTGATATTTTCCTCAAATTAATCTGGATCCAATTTAGTGCTTCTGGGTGGCAGTGGATTTGTTGGCACTGCAGTCTGCAAGGCAGTTGTGGCTAAGGACTTTTGAAGTCTTTTACTCTCTCAGTTGGTAGTTTCCTCTACTTGTCAATTTTGAGATATCTGCTCTTTTGAATTTGACAGTGTGAAATTCTGTGAGTGGCAAATATAAGGTTCTGACCATACTCATTCTTATCATGTGAGGTTTGATTTTGGCAAAATTGACACAATAGTTACCTTCAAAGTGCTTTCTCTAATCTTATAGATTTGTGCCTTTCTGGTGCTAATTGCACCAAAATGTACAACTGCTGAATTGATCAGAAAAATCATGATTAATGATTCTAAACATGAATAAGATCAGTGTAAACATGAATATAATCAGTGTTCTAGAGAAAGTTCGTTTTTGTTGCATTGGCAAGTTTGGGAATGGTTTTACTACAGGTATTCCAAAACATATTTACTTTTTGGTGCATGACTACAATTTGCCATATTTTATGGGAAAGAAAAAATTAGAGTTGGAAATTATTTCACTATGTATCCCCACTCTGGTAAGGATAATCACATCCTCTCTACCTCTCGACTTATTTGCATCACTCAATCAAATGCAGAGACAGTATGAAGATGCATTCATGCTCACAATCACCTATACTTTAGAAACTATAGATGTATATACGGTGAAGTGCTAGCTGTGAAAAAGCATTTCGACAGATACAGGTCCAACCAATTCCGCTAACATTACCTTTTTAACTGGGCTTCAGCGACAAAATGAGACTATGGGCACAGCAATTTTTATGCCTTCGGAAGTCACTGTTCTTTGTGGAACAATTCTGCAACCAGGCAGAATACATGGGAAGAGAAAAGTGGCTGGTGTACCTATAGAAGTGGTGGGTGAACCTCTGAAGATACTTTTAGCTGCAACCTCAACATTCACTGGCTACATTCAGAACTTATCTGAAGGTTTAGGGTTTAGGGTTTAACCACTGGCATCTAACCTCCTCCTTGCACATCCAGTCAGTGTGGATGATGTGGCAAATGCTGTTGTCAAAGCTGTTTCTGACAATGTATTTTTGAAACACTTAGCATTGTGCAGATCACTAGCATGGCAGGAACCTAGTTGCACCCTGGAGTTCTGAGAATCAGTTCTACCTCAACATATACAGTGAACTAAGAACATGGAGTCCAATGCATCACATGTGGCTGCACTCAGATAAATCGTACACTCAGATTAGAAGTGTTCAACAGCATCCCCATGGCTCCCTTCAGAACTTTAGGACCTTACTCTTCCTCCAGTTTTTGCACACATTGCCTAGTTATGAGATCATGACTAAAAGTATACTTCAGGTGATCCTCTCAGTTTTCTCCCAGTGACCTCTTTGCCACAGATCTTCACCACAGCTTCTAATCAGTATTGAAATTCCTGGAGCTGTCAGCAGACAATGCAGAGATGCAGAATACATGATGTAAGTAGACATCTAACATCGCCTCCAGCATTTGCCTTTGTCCAAGTTTTGCAGTGTTCTGGTCTTTGACAACTGACCAAAAATTAAAAACAGCACAATGATAACTGGGCAGGCAAGTGGCATACAAAGTGTAGGTGTAACAGAAGATAACACCCACAAGGAGGTTATCAATGTGTTGTTTTTTGGGGCCAGAAAAGTCTGACAAAAATTTGACCAGCAATTTATCAGGAACAGGACCAAACAATATTTTTCTCCTCTTCCTATGCAAACTGTGGGAACTTCAAGCATAGATCTTTAGTTTCTAACTTGATTTATCACAGCAAGCTTGCAAGGCTCATCCCATGGCGGAACAGAAACAGAACCTCTAGTTTCTGATGTTATTTACTACTGTAACAAAGCATGGAGAGTTCCCAATGCTGAACAGAAAAAGGACCTCACATGCTTCTGAAGGCAGGAGCATAGAGTGAGAATTTTCCTACCTACAATTCAATTTCCATCAGTGTGAGATATGGTGTACCTATGTCACACTGAATGGGTCTCTTCTCTAACACTGTGCCCCCTTGTGGGCAACAAGATAATCCTTCACTCATTTATGCTCACCTAGATAGCAAATGAGGGACAGCACAAAAAAGCGGCAGATTACCATTTTCTCTGTCATTGCAATCTGTCCCTCACCAAAGCCATCCACTATGAGTTCAGCTGTATGTTGAGTAATGACTTTCTTGAGATACTTATCAGACTCCTTGGCACCGAGATGACTCTTTTCTGTGAGATAGTTTTTCTGGGTTTATCCAGTTCCTAGCCCAATTGCTTTGACTCACAGATAGTAATTCACCATAAAGTAAGTACATGCAAGAAGACCTGAAGTGAACCTGGACTAACATCACAAACACAAGCAAGCATCATGATAATCCCATTCCCTTAAAGCACATCTGGATTCACTTGTATATTCTAAAACTGGAAGCAGAAAGCCCTTTACCTCTTTGGAGTACTGATTTTGAACACAACATCTAAACTCCTTGAACAAACAACAAGATATCAAGTGGAAGATTTCACCAAACATAAATACAAGATTTTCACACCTACCCTGAGGAGTTCAAAGGCAAATCGTTAGACTCGACAGAGATACCTTCCACGACCTGAATCCAAACCAAAATTCGAAGGTGAGGACTCCAGAGAGATCAGGACCAAAATAGAGCCGAGGTTAAGCTAAATTTCTCTCCCTTATCTTAGACAGAACTCAAGAAGAAAGGGAGGAGAGGGTGCAGCAACTATTCTACTGATTCTAGGAAACCAAGCAATCACATTACTACCTGTAAGCTTGTTCACTTTTCTAAGACTCCAGGTTTGTAAAATGCACCAGTAGTACAGTCCTGGGGTAGCTAGCATGAATTGCAACACAAATTTTGAAACCTGTTTTAAGCATATGGCACAACAGCACTCACAAGGTGGCATTGGAAATAGACTCTGAACAGTTAAAAACCAGACAAACAGTTTCCCCCTCTCTGCATTTTAAAGGCTATTTCACAGATAGCATAGCTTTCTTCATGGGAAGCATCGATTGTACAGAAATAATCAAATCGACTTTGGAGTCACCACCAGAATTTGTTTCTACATGTACAGAATTTGATACATTTCAAACATATATACAGAATTTTTTTGAACAGCAATCAAAAAGGTATGGAAGACAACGGCTCTGATGAATACAGCAAGTTTATTTCCACGATGAGGTCAGCGAAGACGAGGATTTCTGCCGCGGAACAACAAAATGAACCAACACGCGCGTCTTGTCCCTGCTTCAGGGTTTGATTAGTAATCGGCAAATTAAGGTTTCGATAAAAAGAAGAAGGCCTGCCGGGGTTAAACAGTAAACCGCCCCAAAAAAACAAAGACCCCAAAGGCCAACAAAGGCCAACAAAGGACCCAAACCCAACAGAGAAGGGCCGAAGCTTAAACCAAAGGGAAGGGGTCCAGAGGAGAAAGAACAAAATCCGGTAGGAAGATGAAAGGACCGCACCCACCAGACCCAGGCCGGCGCCACACAAGAACCCCAGGGCGCCAACCCAGAAGGACCAAAAGTCACCTCCAAAAACAAACAAAAAGAAGCCCACGAGACCAACCCTAATCATCATCATTCCCATAAAGGATTTCAGTAAAGTACGCTCTAATTGGTAGTTTGACGAAAGAAACAAAAGAAAGTGTTCCACTTTGTGGCTGCTGGGATTCGAGCCCAGGTCTCCACGGCCACAACGTGGAATTCTTACCACTAAACTACAGCCACTTTGATGACCAAAGCCAGAATTTTTTTATATATTAACATAAAAGAAGTGTTCCTCTTCCTCCGGCCCGCAGGTTTCCATTTCCAACTGTCTGTTTGGATTCTTGGCGGGGTGGACGTTGTTGTTGCTAACAACTACATGGGGAGCCCCTTTCCCTAACCATTTCTACTAATGTTTGTGTGCAGATTATTTTGGGGGGATTTCCATCCAACTTGTGCTCACTGGGAGTTTTCTAAAAATAAATTTTCCTCGCTACAGTAAATCCTATTAAGGATTTTGTTGTTTCCTGTGGGATCAGCTGTATGGAATTTTGGAGAATGAATTTGATCTGAGTTTTTTGGGTGATTTGTTAATTGGTAACGTTATGATTAATTTCAGGTAATTGTGGTTTGGAAGAAAGGATCCAAGGTGTTATGCTTGTGCTGCTGTATGTCTTCTTAATGATCTGAGCTGTACTTTGAAAGAAATTGGAGAGAAATTTCTGAATTAGATGAGACTGTGCTTCAATGTTTAATATGTTTGAGGAGTGAATCTTTAACTAAGCTTTGGTTGTCTCATTTTACAAAGAATTGATCTTCTGGTCAGCTTCGTGGGCTTCTACGAGAATGTTAGAATTCGGGCAGATGCATTAATCTATAGTGATGAAGTGGATCAGTGCTAAATGAGTAGTGTTTTGAGGAGAGGTCACAAGAAGGGAGTAGCAAAGAGGAGAAATTTTATGCAGTTTTTCGCTAGTTCATGGAAATTGGGAGCGCAATGTTATTGTGGCTTTCATCCATATGTAAGCATGTTGATATATTGTATTCAAAGAATAGGCAAATCATGAGCTCACTTGGTGCATATTATTCATTGTTGGAAAAAGGTATTAACAAAACTTCAAAAGATCATTCAAACCAAGATACAACAAAATGACAAGATGTGCAAAGACAAGTGGAATGGATGAAAATTAGATTGCAAGAAACTTTTCAACAATTATAAGGGGATTGGTCATCACGCATCATATATGGACTTGATTCTTATTGAGCGTGACACGTACTCTTCAAATAACGTTATAACTATTGAAACATTTCAAGTAGAAAGGATTATAAGCAAAAAGAACCTCTTTGATTAGTTGTGGTGAAAGATTTTTAGTTTGAAGGAGGTGAAATTTTTACTTTTCTCCAAACAAACTCAAACAAACTAATGATTCTAATGCAAAAAAGGAAGATCTCACACAACCACCACAAAAATTTATCCAAGAACTCCTCGAGGATGATTGTGCATCTAAAGGCCATGCACCAACTAACACACACAAGAATCAATAGCCAAAAACTTTCATAAATATTGATGACATTTCAAATCCACATTGTGATCCTTGTTTAACCCCATACATTGTCAATCTCACTAACGTTTCCAACATGTTTTCATGATAGTTATGAACAATTCTAGTTGATTTTCCAAGAACTACAAGTGTAAAGCCAATTCAGTGGACAAGTGTGTTTTCACCTATTATTGATCAAGTCATTGAAAAACAACATAGTGTTGTATGACATAATGAATTGTGTAAAAAATAAACATAACACAACTAGAGATTGAAAAATGACATGACAAGATTCTACATGACATGCACAAAAATCATTTGTGTAAGCCTTTATAAGGACAGTGAGAAGCATCAGAACATAAACAATGAGATGGTCGATGTGGTCAATTTAAGCATTGCATTGTGTCATGCATTCATTTAAAATAAGGTGTGGGAATGTTTTGACTAATAAATGTTGAATCAAATTTTGAAGAGTTGAATCAAATTCTTCCAAAAAAAGGAGTATGATCAAAAAAATGTAACATCAATTGCATGATTGTAACTTTCAATTTCAATTCATAGTACCTTTCATTTCAAGAGCAATTCATAATTTGATAATTATAAAAAAAAATTGGTCTAATTAAGGGTTTACAAATTCAAAAGCCTAAACATCAATCTACTATTATTACACCTATCAACTATTTATTGCTAGATTTTTCCAAAATATATTTACTTCTTAAAAATGGGTTTGATAACCCCAATTTAGATATTTCAGGATTTCAACAATAAAAAATGAATATAAAAGGTCTCTCTTTTATTTTGAGTATTGTGGTAACCTAGTTGAAAGGACTAGGTATTCCAAATGTTCAACATTCAATTTTTGAAAAAACTAATAATGTGAGGTCATAATTTTTAATTATTTATTACAAGTACCATTTTGATATCAACCTGCATTATGCTGAACTCAATACCCATTATTAAGACAATTTTCATTTACGTTCCCAAATTAACTTGTAATTGTGTGTCCAATTTAGTTATGAATAGTTAGTTTTGTTATATTATCATGGGATTACATGGTTAAGGAACATCTTTGAGTTTTATTAACTCAATGACATGTGTTATTTACCCCTTGTTTGAACAATCACCAATTCCAACAATCATTATTACATGAAATTTTCATCAATATTAAAAAATTCATTCATTATTAAATTCATCTTTTTAATTGCAATGAAATCTCCTATTTGATCCATTATCAAAAGGTTTATTGTATTACAAATAATAATAATTATTATTATTATTATGAATATTAATATAGGTAGGACAACTTTAAATACCATTTAAATTTTCCAATTTAAATTCCAAATTCAAAATTTGAAATCTACTAAACTAATTTCCAAATAAAAATGGATGGAAAGGTTTTTTTTGGATTTATGTTTTATCAAAGTTTGTTTTTCCAACACCATAATCATGAGTAAATTTTTAATACCTTATCCCGAGGGGGGGACATTTAATGTAAAGTTTGGGATCTACATGCATCAAACGATCATTTTTAAGAAGGTATTACATAATTGTCCAACCAAATTTTTATCACCCTATTATTATCTAATTTTTTAATATATACATATTAAAGCCACCCTATATTACTTATAATCCATTATTTCATACCATTACATGCCCTATATTATAATTAAATTGATTATTAGAATAATACCCTTTTTTTAAAACTAATTAACTTATAAGTTTTACCTAACAATCAATATATTGCACGCTATATTTTTATTCACATATTTTTTACTTTTTTTTACTAGTGTCCCTCCTAGATACCTTATGCATCAATTTTCATCCCATTTTTAAAAATTAATTGAACCTAAATCCAATTAAATTTGAATTAAAATCAATTAAATATAATTTCAATTCATGTTGCTTGCAATATCATTCATTTTTTTCATTAGTTGATCACTAGAAGTGCATAATAATGCAAAGCCCAACTTTGATAATAGAAATGACATTTATGTAAATTGAAATCATTCATGGGCAATTTTTTTAATGTTGAAATTTTTTTCAACCCATAATTAGGTTATACATATAAAAGATTAGAAGTGAGGGTGATATATATATATATACTATATTTTAAACTCCAAAGTAGGTATATTCAATAATTAGTCACCATAATTTGAATATATCCATCATAACCACATGCATTGCAAAATGTGGAAATGTAAATGATACATAATGATTTTGGCATATATTGTTTCCTTACTTGCTCCAAAACAATTATTGTCCCCTAGATAAGAATAACCTAAAATATATTAATTGCGTAAAACAAGCAACTCATTGTGTGATGATTTTGTCCTTTATTGAAAAGTGAATTTAAGAAAGTCATTATATATGATGAAACCATGGATGTGGTTAAACAATTTGAAATGCAAAATGTACTTTAAAATGGGTTGTGTTGTTGGTCTCATCAAGCAACGCACCTTTTTAGTATGAAACTAAGTGGCCAAGACAAATTCAAATCAAGGCCACAACCAATATCATCAATGGTGCCCTAGTTTCATTATCCCAACTTTGCAAACTTCAATGCATTTCAAAAGAAGGGTCTCTCTCAAAACAAAAACTAGCACTTTGAGTACTGTATTAAACATGCTCATATAGCCTTGTTTTTACTAGGCTCACCATTGCTCCAACAAGTAGTGGTCCATCCACCAAAAGAAATTCATTGCCAAAGACCTTAGGAATTTAGATCAAAGAGAAGAATACAAATATAAAAAAAATTGCCACACCCATGAAATGTGACTAATAACTTAATAAATTACAACTTATTTAGTAATAGATAAATTTTTGAACTACCACTATCAAAGTAAAATGGATATAATTTGACAAAAAGAAAAAATAAATGGCACAAATAGGATGCACAACATAAACATAAGTCTTCCAAAATCTTAACTATAAAAACATTTTTCATTTAAAGCTAAATTTTTTTATCACATACCATGGTGAAAAAGAAATGCAAAGAGTTACTAGGGAGGTTGAGGAATTTGAAAAGACAATATGCAAAGAAATAAAAACTACAAATTTCTTTTAAATCCTATAAAGTTGTAGCCATGAAACCACTAAACAACTAAAACATCATTGCATTTTTGTGAAATTATTGACTTTTAAAGGCCACATGAAACACCTTCCTTATACTAGTTCCAAACTTTTCATCATTGGAATTTGAAAATTCAACTTTAAAAACAAACTTAACAAATTAAACTAAAATGTATTAAAAATATGAAAATTCAATGTTTGATAATGTCTATTTGAAAATTTGGTGTCTAAGAATTTAGCATTTGAAAATTCAATGTTGAAAAATCTAAGGTTTGAAATTGTTTATCAACTCCATAAGGTGTTTAACTTTTTCATTATGTATTTCTTCAACATAGTCATGTGATCATGGGTATTGATTATTTAGTGAAGATGCAATGTCACATTCATAAAAATTATAAATATGAATGATGAAAGGATAGGTTTAAATCAAAATTAAAAGTTGAAACAAAGGAACCAAAATATAAACATAAAAGCTAAAGTCAAAAACATGAAATGTGCAAGACCAAAGTACAAACATATTTTTATTGCAATGAAGTAGAAATTTTTTTTAAAAAAAACCTATGGCTGAAGATTGTACTTCAAATTAATGTTGAATAAATTGAAAGTATTAAAGGTCTTACCTATATTTATATTTCTTTGGTGACCTATGTTAAAAAAGTTTCTATGAAAATTTTTATGTGCCCACTAACTAAGGATGTCACAACCTTAACCTTGGGTTCATAACCAAGGTGAAGGCTTGCAAAGGTGTGAGCCAAAAGTGAAGCCCAGGAGTCACATTTTATGTTTCTCGGAGTGTACGAAAGTGTGAGGGAATGAACCCACACACTTTCAAATGGGCTTCCATTTTGGGAGTTGGAGTTTTGATGGATTCCCAAATTTTCACGGGGTGATTTCAGGGGTCAACATTCATTGGATTAAAATTTTTTTTATACCATTGGAAAGCTTTTGAGACTTAATGTTTAAAATGTGCTCGCAAGACCCATTTGGGTACTTAAAACATAAGTTATGGTCAAAAGAAAGGTCAGGAGTCAAATTACCAATTTGATTTCCGACCACTAAAAGTTAGGAATCGCCCTGCGTACAGGTGGCGTGCTGCATACCGTTGGAAAACTTTTGATGAGGTCTACAATTTTTCTTTAGAACTCACCTTAATCATAGATTTGAAAAAAAAAGTTATGGGCTTCCGAAGTTGTGGGAATTCCAATTTCAGGAACTTTGGGACTCCCAACTTGGGAGTCCCGAGACAAACTAACATTTGGGTGTAAGCCCCATGGCCAAGCACAGAGAATACTGTAAGGGGGGAGGTGGTGATTTCCCCCAAGTCTGGGCTATGGTGAGTCTTGTGAGTCCATGTTTGCTCGTGGTTCGTCCGTGCACCGAAAGTTTTACAATTATGCATTAACTAACTTATTGTTTTGTTTGTGCAAATTTACATCAATAATTGATTCACTTGTCACTCGCCATAGTCCCCATCCCAGAGCTCCAACACACCCCCCTACCCCGAAATGTTGTGAATCAAGAAGCGTACCTCAACTCCTTATCCTTCTACTATTTTCACTTTGGATTCATAGTTGAGTCTATCAAGGAGCTTAGGGGTGCATCAAGGGAAGAACTTCCGGAATACAAATGAACTACAAATTGTTAAAAAAATTAATTAAGAATGAGCTAAAAATTAAATCATTGTCACCATCATCACCAGCATCATCGTTAGCATCACATTTTTAATTGGCTATCAGTTCAATTCACTCTAAGTTAATTATCTAAGGTTTATTTGGTCTTCAAGTATTATGTATATGGAAGAAGTTTATACTTTGTCCCCATAGGACAAAAGGATTTGCCATTATGTGTTTTCCTTCATTGTTGTTTGTCTATCCATTTTGCCATTGATGGAAATTGTTTTTTTGCAAAAAGCAACATCAATTGCAATTGGGAGCTTCAACTTTCAAAGACTTGAAAACATTTTTCTAGAGTTTCTTTGGTCTTCAATTATTTCATACCAAAAATATATATATAATTTATCCTCATAGGGTAGAAGGATTTTGCCTTTGTGTATCTTTTTAAAAACATGCTACCATATTGTTATGTGTCCTCCTTCATTCTTATTTGTTTGTTTTTTATGCCATTGACAAATTTATAAAAGAACAATAGGAACAACAACTGTGTAACATCTCAACCAAGCTAAAAAAAATGATGCAAGAACTTGAGCTTTGGGTGGTGCCTATTTTAGGAAGACAATGTTCAACTACATAACAATATTATCATCTAAAATTACATTCAGCCAAACATGAAAAAATACATCCATTTGAAATAACCTTATGTGACCACCTGTCATTTTCTCGTTGGTAAAAAAATGAGTAAAAATTTTATCCCCAAATCTTGCAGCAATGCATAGTCTCTTCCCTATGGATAGAGCCAATAAAAACTAGTTAGTTTGAAGTATTTACAAGCCAGATAGGGTTATTAAGAAAGGTGACTAGGAAATTTTGTCAATCAAGTTATGTATATTTATTGGCCATGCCTTGTAAAGCAGGGATATTGTGTTGAGAATCATTATAGAGTAGAGTAGCTTCAAGGGATTTGCCCCCCTTATCAACTAAGTGAGATGATTCATCTTAATTTGGTCATAAAAAGATTCACATTCATCTTTTGACATTTTGTTTTCTTTGCCACCTCCTCAAACGTGCACTCAGCCCAATTGACTTTGTCACCAATCCATAACCACAAAACTAAATATGAAAACATTTTCTCTAAAAACAATTATGGCACTCACCATATGCAAAAATTCATGTAATTCTTTCAAAATGTGACAATGTGATTGAAAACATTCAAATACACATGTCACGATGAGTCTTTTTTTTCGGTTTGAAATTTTGCACAAATGTGAAGAATAAATATGAAAAGAGAATATTTGATGACTTTTTTATTTAGAAAAAACTCATTAGATTTGCAAAAAAAATAAAAATCATGTTGTGGCATTTCCCTATTGGTTTTGGTTTGGTAACAAAATTTTAAATGTTTAAATAGGTTCCTAAAACATGTCATCATTTAATGTGAGACCCCTTTTGGGTTCCTTGAATAACTAATGTGATAAAAAGAAAAAAGAAAAAAATAAATCATGATTTTTTTTCTTTTACAACAACATGATGTACATTAAAATAGATTAAAAACAGAATTCTTCTAGCTATGACCAATTTATCATAAATATCAATTGTCGATATTAAATTAATGGCAGGGCCATTGTGTGTAACACATCTTGTTTTGTTATACTGGGTGGGCAAACTACTGATAGAGGGCTGCCACCGGGCATGCTCTCAACTATTGGACTCTGGAGAAATCGCTTCTGCACCTGATGACGATCTCCAAAGTTATTTGGGAGAACTAGTTAAAGGAGAGCTGGTCTTAAATTGAAAGACGTGGTTGTCTTTGGGAGTTAGCATCTCCTTCCCACAGTCGTAAAAGGGCCTGTACACTATGTTTCTTTGGGGTGGTTTACAGGTTTTTTAGTGCATGGTTGTGCACACAACTCAGTTAATGGATTCCATGATCAACACTTGTCTTTTCAAGTGCAAGCTCACTCAGTTCATGGATTCTATGATCAACACTTGTCTTTCAAAATGCAAGATCACTCAGTTCATGGATTCCATGATCAACACTTGTCTTTTCAAGTGCAAGATCACTCAGTTCATGGTTTCCATGATCAACACTTGTTGTTGATCCAAATCCAAAAACTAATTGTTGTGTATTCCTCACCAGCTTTGAACACACAAACCTCTACAAAGAAAGGCCAGATTACTTTCACTGACCTAGTTTCATTCATTTACAAGTCACATCCTTATTTATTTTAAGTAAAAGTTTTTGAATTGTACCCTATGATAGAACCCTTTGAATGTCATCCAGATTGTAGCACTGACACCACAAAGTTCATAACCGTCCTTCACATTTTTGATGAGGTATAACAATAGTGTGAAACTCAGCTTGGGCACGTAAATATACCCACATAACAGTGCCCTCCAAGAGAGCTAGTAAAACAACATTACTTTTATTGATTAACCAATCATAATGTTTGGTGGAAGTATGACAATAATCTCTCACTTATACAGTTCACTTTTTCGTGTTTTCATGGGACAATAAATAATATTATGCATTGGATGTGTTGGGCTCGTATATTCATTTTAATGTATCAATATGATAAGGGCATTCTACAAGTTTCCACAATATATATATATATATATGTCAAGTAAAGGTAAATAAGCTTGAAAATTTCCCAGACTAGGTAAGGGTGTAAAGGCTTTACAAAATTATGGATTCAGGTGAGGGTAAATGTAATGATGAACATTTATCTTATTTGCAAGGTAACAGCAGAGGTAAATATTTCATCATTCGTCATATACATAACATCTGGGTCTAAGTGTGTAAATGTAAGGTAATAATTATATTTACACAAGTACGGCACATTTCAAAGTGAAGAAAAGACAAGCATGCAATTGACATTGCACAAAGACATGAAATCTCAAACATCATATCCAAAAATTAGCAAAATGTAATTAAATCAATCAATAGTGTTAAAAATACATTGAAAGCATTTTTATAATGAAAAACAATAGTGAAATTTAAAGGGGTTCCAAGAGTTTCTTTCAAGGTTATTAATGTAATGAATAGAAATTAAATGCTACAAGAAAATATATTCAGTAATTACCCACCATAATTTGAATGAATCCATTATAAACCCTAAGTCCAAACAGGGGGGCCTGGATGGAGATTCTCATGAAAGCTATTATTAACCTTCGCTTTCAAAGTAAAGGAACGGACCCACACTTGTGGTTTACAAAAAGACCTTTTTTTCTATTAGTGTAAACTTTCAAGATAAAGAATTAATGTTAATGATGTTCAACCATTTAGACTCCCATGCCAAAAGTGGCAGTCCTGAGGAAAGACATCAACAATCTGAACTACTTTTCTCAAGTGGTTGTGAGACCGCACATCTTTGAGTTCACACCCTTTCCACTTCTATGCAAGTGCAAAAACCCTTTGAACATGTATAACTCTTTCATTTCCTTGATTTAGTCATTGTAGTGATTTATGATGAAGTTTGAACCAGTGTTGGGCAGTTCCTAGAATGACAGACAGATTCTCATCAGTTATCAATTTGGGCCCATACACATTCACTTGTCAGTTCTCAAATTTTCAAAGAACCAATTTAGCCATATTTTCTGGTATAAGTTACCACAATCCACACATGGAATGGAGCTCATCGCAGATGTGCTCATTCAGAGACTCATTGCAGAGTTTGCACTCAAACTAAAATTGAGAATCTTTGACAGCAGAATGAGGAGAGAGGGAAATTATGTGCAATGAGCAACGTCATATCTAGACACTTCCTAGTGTTCGAGGGTTGGTTCAAAAATATGCAAACCCCTTGAATCACATCAAGGGGGATTTCTCAGCATGTCTTCCAGCCCATCTGAGTGTCAGAGCCCCATTGTGAATAAATACCTTCTATCAGTATAATTATATCCTCAGTTGGACCAGTGCTTGCCTATCAAAAACCTATCTGCAGCTAATCTCCACGGTGCCACAGTTAAATGATCAGCTTTTCTTCTCTCCATACAAAATGTGACTAGAGCAGATTACAGGAGCTTGATAACTACATGTTAAGAACAGCCTTTGCTGTACAAAAGTGGCAGGAACATAAGACCTGCCCTCACCTCGATAATGTTGAAATGTAATAAATTGCTGTTCCATCAGCAAACAGGGTTCTAGATCGCATTGATTTTAGTTACATAGACTAGTATCTACATCTAGCCTTCAACTTAGTCGATAACGTAGTCCATGTTGCAGATTGTAGTTCAGACTTGCTTTCATTTCTATAGGACTGGATAACACATTATTATGACTCCCTTTTAACAGAGGATCATATTGCAAACTTCTATCTTGAGGTACCTTCAGGCCGCCAAAATGTCTTTTGAGCGACAAGCAACTGTTCATTTTCCTGAGTGTATGAGAGAACCACTTTCCAGTGTAATGATTGCAGAATCTCCTCAACCTTGCCCAGTGTAGTCTTTCTGTCACGGAAAATTGCCCAGCCCTCAGGGCGCAAGATACGGTCCATCTCCAGTACCAAATTGGAATCATTACATCTGCATAGCAGATCAACTGTGTTATAAACATTGCAACAAATTGGTCCAAATTTGCTGCAGAAAGGCATCATCACTAGACTGATTGCTGAGGCAACAAGAATCTGCAGGTGGCTTAAAGAGTTTCTGAAATCATGCTGAAACACTAAAAAGAGAGCCTGAAGTGGAAATACTTGATGGTGCTGAGAAGGTGGTCGGCGTGCAGGAGATCGTAAGAGCGAGGATAGGTGCTATGGGGTTCACACCAATCATGGTACATTCCTATCAAGCCACGGTCAAAGATGATGGGCAGTGTGTCTGGCTCATTCACAGGCACTATGTTCATTACCCACAATTGCTGTCTTATGAGTGCTGCGGCAAACCTGCATACCCACCAAAAGAAACTCAAAATACTCACATAAGTCAACCCTTATGATCAAGCTGTTCAAGAAGGCCTTCTCAGAACAAATGGGTGTCACTAGAACTTAGGCTGGACTATAAGGACTGTCTTAAGACTTATCATGATTCTTCCCGAGACAGTAATTAGGAGAAAAGAGAAAGGAAATGAGAAGCATAAGACAATATATACCCGCCATAGCCAGCCTTCATGTCCATAACATTACGAATGGTACTCCAGTTGAGACCTACACCTTCCAGGTATGACTTTTGAATCACATGCTTCCAGTGAGCAGTATCAGATTCATAATCTTGCACAGCTGGGCTACCATAAATTCCTTTCTTGGACCCAGTCAGCCAGGAAGGTGCAGACTCCACTCGCAATGGCCACTCTCTTGGCCATTTGGAGCGGGCACCTTCCCCAGTTGGAATTCTGTGGATGCAGGCTTTCATGGGAACATACCTGCACAGAATAACCTCAAATCAATCTTAAAAAACATGAAAATGTTCATGCCCTCCACAATCAAACTTCTGAAGTCTCTCATTTACAAAGTACAAGTGTGTCTCAAGTATAATAACTGTGCAGACCACCGCATATTTTGATTTACACATTTCATTGTGTTGACAGATGTTGCACTTGATATTAAGAACATCTCAAATGTGTTTTGAGAGTGGATGAAGACAGTCTTGGAGGGAACTTACCAAGCAGCATCGGGCTTGTCATCTTCCTCGCAGTATGGAGGCTCCAAGACCTCACGAAGATCATAGAGCTCATTGTCCTCAGGTTTCTGGAAAACTACAACACCAACTCCAGTTTGTGGATCCTGTCTCTTGACCAGAAGGCTCCAGGATAGCCTTTGTACAATTGTCAATGTATCTGGAAAATTCAACAAAGAGTTAAGGCCAAGCTTTACCGAGCACAAAATTGATGAGACTCAGTGCATGAGAAGCTTACACAAATACTCATGAATTTTGCTTGTGGACTACAGACATCCAAGACGTTGTGGAAATTGCTATGGAGTGCATATTCAGAACAATGACTGTCACTCCTACAGTCATGGAAGCTACTGTATATGAAAGTCAACAATCTAAAGTGTTAAAGTTCCAAAACAATAAGAACCTGTCCATATTTTCTTGTCCTCATCAGAAGAACTATACACAGGTGTTGCAGACCAAATAAAGAAGCCTCCTGGCCGCAGCACCCGGTTCAACTCCACAAGCAGTATACCACCTGTCAGTGCAGCACCAACCAAAAACAATAGTGCAAATAGATAAGGAACTCTGGCACACTGCAGCTCTCTATCTCACAATCCACACGTAACATAAATTGTGTCACTTTGCTAGTACAACACATAGAAATAAGTATACCTTCAGCGTGCCAAGACACACGGCAGTAGGCACAATGTACAGCATCAAAAGCATTACTTGGGAAGACCAGACGCTGTGTGCCCATGACTGCTGAGAAAGCTGGAATGCCTCGTTCTAATGCAAATTGCACTTGGGCTTCATGCTCATCTTTTGGGGCAAATGACATTGTGATTACATCCTTGTCAAAGAGATATCCTCCAAAACTTGCTACTCCACACCCAACATCCAGTACCACACGTGTATGTTTGCCCCATGCTATGCTGGGTACCATCTGGTATTTGGGAAATTGATTATGCAAAAGAATCAATCCCGAGTAACAAACAATAGTGAGAATATGAATCCTAGTGGAAATTGAAGGGAGCAGGTCCCCCATTTCTTGAGGTTTGTGAATCAATTAGAACTTGACATGATCTTCACATGACTCACTGGAATTAGAAACAAAATTTCCTTTCCATGAATGCCTTCATAGTCACTATTCATGAGAGTTTAAAAAAACTTGATGAAAGAGAAATGAGGACTGCAACAAGCAAGAGGGATAATGGCAGGGTTGAAGAGAAGGGATCCCACACCTCCTGAATGAATTCAATGTAATGAAGTGCACCAATCTTGAACTGAGTCCCACCACCAGGAAATATAAATTTGTCTTCTTCCTGCTTCACCCAGTTCTGATCTTTCTTGTATGACACGAGTCCTGTGTGTGGCACATTGTTCAACCATATCTGCAATCTCCACCAATCAACAATTTTCAAGACAACTTCCTCTCCAAATGTAATAATCCTTCCAAACAGGCATCATAATCACTCCAGATTGTCAAGATGGAAAAGGTCAGAGCTAAAGAAGATGCACCTGATCTCTACTCAAGATCCACTGAATAGGTTTTTTGTAGCCCTTAGGCAGTGGGACCAAGCATTTTGGTAGGTCTTCTTCAGAAGGACAATGCCGCTCCCTGTGCTGAAAATGTTTTGTAGAGGGAAGTGCCTCAATTGCCTTTGAGTTGTCGAGGCACGGGATATAGTCTTGTGCACCTTCCCAAGCGCAAAGCTCCCACATGTCATGGACATCTTCCTCACCTTCCACTGCTGGCTCCTTCAATGTAGATTTTGGTTCTGTCTCCACAGATGTATCAGAAGATGAGTCTATGAAACCTTTGGCTGCTTCCTCGTTCTGGATAACAAGTTCCTCTTCTTTTGATTCTGTCCCTTGCGTTTCAAAATTACCGGTCTCTTCCTTGGTCTCAGATGTGAGCTCTGCTTGTGTTGAGATCTCCTCTGGCAGCTTGTCGGTCTTCTCCTTAGGAACCTGCTCTGATTCTGTACTCTCTGGGGATACGTCAGCTTTCTGTGCTTGCTGACCATTCTGCCCCATCTTCAGATCATCCTCAGTATCGTCTGCAAATGTCTCATCCTTCCCCTTATCGTCAGGGCCACCATCTGCTGCATTCGAAAGGGGTTTTTCAGGGACTTGGGTCGAGTTCCAGACCTTACTGCCAGGATTATTAGTGGAACTTCTACCATTCTGGTTGGACTTTGCCGGAGCTGGCTCCGCGATCTCAGGAGGAGCACTATTTTCCCACAGGACAATCAATAAGAGGGCTACGACACCTGCTCCTCCCACCATATAATACACGGATAGAGTCTCCTTATCCGACCTGTGTTTTGGAAACCGCATGTTGTTTTGATGACCTGAACGCAAAACGAAGGCCACGATAAAAAGGAACTCAGACAACACGACATCTTGCTCGTGAAGCAACAGAGACCATATTTCCTCCTCTCTTGAACAGCATTGCTTCTCAGCTCAAGAAGTAAACAACAAGCTGGGGAGAGAAGTGACAAACAAATAGCGAAAGACCGACTAAACCATTCAAGACTTAGGATACAAAGGTTGTAAAATGTGCTAATTTGTGCAACTGTCGTCGGGTTACTCACCAAGAAGATCACGCAAGACAAGCTCCGCAGAGCTGGAAACCCGCCAAACGACCACACGACTTACCAGTAGAAACCCGAGTTCGTTGGGAGGTGGGGCCAGCAAGCAAGCAAGCAAGGTGGAGCCTCTTGTCAGCAGCAGCGACAACAGCAGCAGCCTAAAAAAATCAGGGCTTCGTGTATCTTCTTCTCAAGAGCGAAGGAGAAGACCCAATCATATTGCTCCCTAGTAATTACTACACGACCATAATCTTCAGAACACAGCCAGTGATCGCGAGGTAGCCACTGGCATGGCATCCAACGCCACCTGAAACTTTCTTTCTACAGCAACTATGAACTATATGAGCTGAAGTCTGAAGAAGAGGAGGCTGGCATGAAAGGAAAAAATAACAATCCTCGCCTTCCGTTCCCAGAAGTTGCGCACAAAGCAAAGGAAGAGATGCTGCAGCATAAAAGCTTAAAGGAGCTCCAAGGACGCACGGAACCACGATGAATTACAATGACGGCTGACAAACTCTACTTTACAATTCGTGGTAATGGCTGCGTAATTAGTAATTACAAGGCCGTTCAACAGCAATTCACTAGTTTCGTGTTTCGAGATTAGAGGTTTCACTTGTTGCAAGTTTGGGATTCGCATCATAGAAATTTGGGCATGTCAGCTATCTCTTGCGTCGAGGACCTCGGATACCTGCGACAAAGATCTCCGTATCCAAAAAGAATCATCAACCGAGTCGGAGTCCCAGTGGTGTGGTTTTTCTTCCGGCGAATTTTCGCCACTGGGCAACCCAAAAAAATTCCAGTGCTACTCATAGAAAATAATTTGTGAAAAAAGTGCGGCAAAGTCTCACAAGATTCCGTGGAAAAAACTTCTGAAATCGCCATATTTAGACAACAGTTTCCAACGTCCAGCAGGTCGCTGCAGTATAGCAGAATTCTTAATTTTTTCTACTAAATTTGGCTAATTCCTCTTGTGTACAATGTTGAGTGTGGCCACATCAAAATATGGCCAACACAACAACCCCCACATCTGACATATATTACTATTAGACAACTTTGCTTTTTGTTGTTGGAAAGAGAGAGATAGTCCTTTTTACTCTCCAAAAGAGAAAACGAGGTCACAGTAACCCGCCAACTTGCAGCTCTGGAGCCTTGCGTGTACTTCCCGTCAAACCTTTTGTTGGCAAAAACAACACTCGAACCGAATTCCCCTGCTGATTTGAGTATCCCAAAAGATTAAGAAGATTGCATGCATTTGTCGAGGAAGAAGCCTAATGGCAACCTGAACACAAATAGGTACATGTACATTGTGAGATCTTGGTATCTTGCCCAACGTTATCGGAAATCAATAATGCACGCAGACAAAATATACTCGCAAATTGTAACACAAATTAATGAACTAACAAATTCATGACACCAACAAAACGGACACATAAATTGTAACACAAAATTATCAAATTTTAACAAGGTCATACCAACAAAACATGCACACAAATTGTAATAGTAAGATATCAGAATTAACAAAGTCATAGCAACAAAACGAACACAACTTATAACATAATAGACCAACATCATTTATTAGACTAACAAACTCACATTAACAAAACATAAGCATGAATTGTAACATGATTTGAGAGACATTCTTTGCAAAAACAATCCCAAAAATGAAAAGGTTGTAACTTTGTGCATGTTGAATTGAATTCTTACAACAAAAAAATCCTACAAATAACTAATGTTTTACAAATAAAAACCTAACATCTTAGGTTGTTTCTCTATCAAGATCTAGCACCAACATGTTTGCCTTCCACTTTTCAATTGGTACAATTTTTTTCTACAATACTTTGCATCTCACAACACTTTGCAATGACCATTACAAGAGATGAATTGGTACAAATATTTGCAATGACCATTACAAGAGATGAATTGGCACAAATATTTGACTCATCATTTGCAAGGATAAGATATCCAAAATCAAGTTGTGACAAAAACCTTGAATTCGAAACAAGCAACTATTGTAAGCTTGTCTCCCTTTAATTCCATTTTGACACTAACTTAATGGTTGACTATTGACAAATGCACCATTTTCTTGGCATTTAAAAAATACAATTGTTAGATAATCAAATTGAAGTTTGAAATCTCAATGTTGTAAAAAGACTATTTACTAATGAGATTACATTTCCAAGTTATTGGAATCTAATTTGTTCCGTGATGGATGCCCTAGAAATTTATGATATGTTGACATATCAAGAGATTGAAGCCCTTGGACCTTTGGTCATTTAATCCAAATTGTTTTGCCCATCTCTTCATTCAAATTGCATTGGACTTTTCACATTTCAACCAATGTTGGGTGGTTATGGCACTTTAAGGATTACCTTTAGTTCTAGCTTTGCATCACCTCAATGCAAATTGATTTCAAAAAGAATACAATTGATAAAGATGAAAAATATAAGAAACAAAATGCCACATCTTAGAATAATGTTAATTCCAATATATATATAACACATATGTTTGAGCCAAGATTTATTACCAAATGGAAAATCGTATTATATTGTCATGTTGTAAACAAAACAATAAGTAGAAAGAGAAAACATCCCAAAAATCACAAGGGATGACTCAAAATTAACAAAGAGAATTTAATTACCATAGTAGGCTAGCTTGATAGCTTAAACATTAATTATATTATTGTAAATTGAAAAATGTTGAAATTCTCAAGAAATATTTTTTTCAAAGAACAAAATTTTGGTAAGGAAAATAAGTAATGTTTGAAAATATTTTTAAATATTATATTTTCAATAGGAAATGTTCAAAATAAGATAATTCTTTGACACTAAAATGTTGAACCTACCATGGTACTACATTATGAGAAACAACACAAAACAATTGATTGCCATGAATTCCTTGAAGTGAAAGCATGATAAAATAGCCCAAAAAGTAAATCCACTATACAAAAATGTTAGTAACAATAATAATAAATAATTTGTTGCTTGTAATTATTTTTAAATGTCACCATTGTAGCCATAACATTACATGATTATTACACCCCCTATTCTCTTGATTGCAAGCACTTGGGGAAGAAGTTAGCTTGATGCAAAAAATAACAAATATCAAGAATCGAATGAGATATGAAAATATGTGTGTGATTATCTTTTAAAAGTGGGTTTGTGTTAAGGAAGCAAATATATTGTTTACAATAAAGAGGGGTGACAAGACCATTATATTATTACTACAAATGTTCTTGAAATAAAAAGATGGAGAAGATTGTGAACAATGCATGATCAATAATAGAATCTCATGATCTTCATATTCATTATAGTGTGAAAGTTGTGTAATGTTCCAAGAAGAAGTTGGTTGTTCCATTAAAACCAACTACATGCATGGAACAAAAAGATTTTGTTATTTCTTTCACAAATCAAAAGTAGGAAAATGTATTAACATTCTTATTTATTTTGCATTTTAATTTGAAGGTTGTCATGTGCTAAATGTCATGTTTCACACAAAGTGTCAATAAAAGGAATGAAGAAGAAAAAAACCTCTCTCTATGCAAATAAGTGGGAATTGAAGAACACAATCCAAATGATATACATCATCTCTAGGGAGGAGCAATGAACCTAGCATTTTTTCCTCTAATAATCCATTATAAATTTCAAGAGAGAGAAAATACATTTCTATTCATTTTTTAGTCATTTGGTGAATTTTGTTGAGAAAGGAATGCTATATATTATTTTTTCCAAAAAATGTAAGAAATATAAATTTCAGGAATGTTGATGCTTACACATTGTATGGGGAAACAAGTTAAGTCACAATTGAAATGGAAAGGAGAAATGGAGGTAGATCAATACCACAATTCATGAATATACATCTATTTTTTAAATTCAAAATCATGGCATTGTTTGAAATGAAAAGAAGAATACAAAAATTAATTTTGACATTTTTTATTCAATGTATGGTTTGCATTATTCTTTTGCAATCATGGCCTTGTTCAAATGGAGGAGGGTTTGTTATTATAGGTTTATTTTTGTAATAACTAACAATGGAAAAAGAAAACCTAGATGCACATGAAGGTTTTTAGGTTTCACCACATGGAACTAAAGTAAATTTATGAGCAAATTTTGTTTCAATTCACAAAATATGTTATGAAACCAACTTTGCAATATGAAGGATGATTTATGGATTATATAACATTTGTCCTCTCCCATTTCATATAAATAGGTGGAATGCAACACCAAATACATTAAGGAAAATTGAAGGGGATTGAGATTCAACTTGCTTTGAACTCTAAATCCAAGCACATATTTGCAAAAAAGTCTCCAACAAATATTGAATTCAAGGTATACTCAAAAGAAGGAATGACAAATATTGACTACATATATCAAAAACAAAGATCATATGCATTTTTAGGACCAAAGTCATGAGATATTTTGGTGTTGAAAAACATGTTTAATGAAGGAATGTTTAAAATAACCTATAACAATCTAAAATGGATGAGCTTAAAATAAATTTAAAGGGAATAACTTTAAATAACTGAAAACAATTTGGAATAACTTAGAATAACCAAAAATATCCTAGGGTGCAATAAAATAAATAGTTAAGGGTGGAATAACCTAAGGTAGAATAATTTAGAATAGTGAAAAAAAATGTAGGTTTTTGGACTATGGAATGTGTAAATGTGTAGGTGTGCAAATGTTTTCAATAATTTGACAAGATGGCTAATGTGGAAGTCAAGGTGGTGCATATGTGGCATTAATTTGGCACAACAATGATGTGGGAAGGGTGCCAAAACGTTGACGTGGTGTTGATGTGGTGCATTAATGATATTAGTATGGTGTTAATGTGACACATTGGTGATGTGGTTATTAATGACGTGGATATGGGTGGTGAATCACCGAAACCATGCAAATGGGTTTGTGGAGATGGTGAGGAGAATCAATGGCAATGGGTGATGTGGAAATGACCCAAAACCTACATATATTGATGTCATGTATTGCTTCAAATAACACATTCATTTAGTGATTTGATTTTCTTCAAAAAATTCACTATTGAAAAATTTGCAAATGAGTCACAACCTTTTTAATTTTGAACAAAAATTAGCATATGAATTTCAAGCTATGATTTTAGACTTATCTATTGGCTATTTCATCATTTTCATACATGGAATTGTGAGGTTGAAGGTTTTAGAAACTCATCACCTATATCAACACTATTGCTACTTATAGGAAAGCTAAAAGAGAAAATGAAAAATCCCCCACAATTAAAATTAAAGTTTGTTCATTCATACTCATTATGGGTCCTTGAATTGTCATGTTTGGATGTTTTGGCCTTTGCTTGATATATGTTTGTATTTGGGTGAAAATCCTTTAAAATCTACCATAAAGGATGAAAAGGGGTTAGTTCTTATTGTAATTTTTTTTCCCCCTATATTTTGATCCCCATAAAAAATAATGAATCAAAAGTTGTCAAAATCTTTCAGAATGATTATATTTTAGACGATTATAATTCTAGATTCCATCATAATCATCCACAAATGTGTTTTTACATGGTAAAAAAGGACTAGGTAAAAAAGACAAAAAATGATGACACTATGACAAGATTTTGGTACACTTAAAAAAAATTGGACCCATTTAAAATTACATTGAAACACATAATCTTCTTATATTTTAGAAAAAACCTTACAATAGAATTATTTCAAGTGGTTTGAAAACAATGGTGAACCTTTTATATTGGATGTGCAAGGTATGGGTTGTGAAATATCATCTCAATGATTGTCTATCATGAAGAATAATGTTTTTAGGTGTTCATGACACAAGGTAGCGTCTTGAAGGTTTGGTCTTCAATGAGTCTCCTTATTTTTCCACGTGGTTCATGTTTGCCATGAACCGTTTTTCTTCTATTTAGCTACCATGTTTTTTTCACAACAAACCTACAAAGATTACAAATTAAATTTTCAACTTTTTATCATAAAGCTTTAGTGTCATTTGATTAATTAGTAAAACGTATGCTTGTAACAAGTTTGATACAATGTCCACCTATGTATTCCATGAAATGTCATGTGGTTTAGGGTTTTTTAATGTTGTTTGTTTACAAGTAATGTAGTTCATCATTTCATAACACTACAAAAAACATCAACCTATTCCATTGAAAGTGACCACCCAAATGGTTGTTGATGGAAACACTAACATGAAATATCTTGGGTGGATTCAATCATTAATTTCCACTATAGTGGATGTTAGGGAAAATTCCTATTCGATTACACTTTCGTATGTGCACCATTAGGGACCTAATGGGAGTGAAATGGATGTGGACAAAATATTTTTTATGTTATGAAATTCCCATAAAATTTTGAATTATTTCTTATGTTTGTTCACAAAGTTTTCATTTGAAGTTTGAAACTCTGTGGATTAATGGAAATGCAAAGTGGAAATTGCATAGTGAAAATTATAGAATGGAAATGAATAATGGAAATTACATAGTGGAATGCACATGCAATTTAATTTGTAATTGGATATATCTAGAATTTTTGACATGTTTTATTACAATGTAAAATGGTAGTTGCATGGCAAAGACCTTAAATGGTCTCCAAGGAAACTAAGGTTCAAACCTTGATACCAATAATTGTATTTTGGCTATATGTTGATTATATGTTGACCATGCAATGACTATATAATATAGGTCATGGGTGAAAGCATGGTAAAGTATGCTAAAAAAGTAATCATACATGTAGTCATAGTGGCATGAACATGAAAAAACCTATTCAAAACTTGTTTAACTTTCATTATGAAACAATGGTGCACTCTATTGAGTTTATGGTAAGCTACACATAAAATGTGAGGAATTTTAATATTAAAAAAATGGATGAACATTATGTTCTAAACTAGTTGAGTTTTCAAAATTTCCAACATATTTTTATATGAGAACTTTGATAGATTATGACTATTATTTAAAAAAATGTAAAACACATTGATACATATTAGTGTTCTATCCATTTGAAAATATAAAAAATTTAATTATAATTGTACTTTCATCATACTTTCATATATTGAAACAAAAGTGTGACACCTACTTTCTTGTACTTGTATTTTTTTAAATGTACTTAAATGAATATTAAAACATGCAATTATTCAATATTATGCAATGAAGGCAAAGTTATTGATCATTAAAGTAAAAAATATCATGAATTCAATGTATTAAGTCTTAATTTATGGATACTTTCCACCCAAAAAAAAAGTAACCCTCATTGGCACACTTTACCATGCTTTCAGCTTCATATGTTCAAAAAAGATGAATAATAATTATTATCATATAACTATTTACATATAACATCCAAACCACTACATGTTACATGGATGATGAATAAAAATGCATAATGGAAGTGCACAGTGAAAATGCATGAGCAACCATTGAGCAAATTGTTGGGTGGCTATTCATCTTAGGTTTGTTTTAGTTATTTAAATTATTCCACCTTAAGTTATTTTAAATTATTTCACCTTAACCTATTTTAGGTTATTTTACCTTATGTTAATTTAATTTATTCTACCATAAGTTATTATTGTTTATTATTTTATTATAGGCTATTCCACCTTAGGCTATTTTAAATTATTTTACTTTAATGTCTTTCAATTATTTCAAGCTATTCCACCTTTAGCTTATTTCAAGTTATTTTACTTTAGTTTTTCCTCAATTATTTTAAGCTATTCCACATTAGGTTATTTTAGATTTTTTTACCCTATGCAATTTTAAGCAATTTTGGGCTATTTCACCTTATATTATTATAAGTTATTCTACCCTAGATTATTATTGATTATTCTACCTTAAGTTATTATACTTTAAAGTTATAACCTATAACAACTTAAATTATATTATATTACATTAACTTAAAATATAATAAATTAGAATAACCTTAAATAACTTAACATGGAATAATCTAAAATAACCCAAAATAAACTATGGTGGAATAGTTTGGAATAACAAATAATAACTTAAAATAACCTAAGATGGATTAATTTGGAATAACCTAAAATAGTTTAATATGGAATAGCCCATAATAATGATGAAATCATGATAAAATATGCCTATGAAATTTCTTTTTAAAAAAATTTGATAAATCAAACCTTAATATATTGAACTTACTAAATATTATTTATTTCAATGAATATTTTAAGTTATTCCACCTTAGAGGTTTGAATAACCTTTGTTGTAAGATTGAGAGATGAAGGACCATCTCTCAATCTTACAACAAATTTATTGTTGATATTGCAACAATTCAACATTTGTTCAATTTGTGCACCCCAAATTTTGCCAATTATTGAACATTATGAGCTTTGTTGGCTCCTCACAATAGGAAGAAAGGGAGAGGGTGTTGGTACCTTTGCTAGTACAAGGCTTTGTGAAAACCATTAATTCAAACACAACTAATGAAACTGTTGCCACAACTTTTGAATATGTTGTGAGTTGAAACCTATGTCAGCCAAGTTATATGATTAATTGTGAGATTACATCACATTGAAGTTGTTTTAGTCATCAAAATCATGGAAGTTTGTGACATGTATGGTCAAATGATCTCTACGAGAGGCAAACCTTTCACCTTTTAATTCAAGGAAAACAAATAAAAACCGCAACTGACAGAGAAGAGGTGCTGTTATCTCTGATACTCAAGCCTGAAATAACCTTATGCTATGATCTCCAAAATTAACCAGGTACTCAAAGTTCTGTGAATTCTAAGGAAAAATACTTATTTTCTTCCACTGTATGGCATGATTTCTCTAATGAGCAGAATTGACAACAATATGGGCAATAGCAGCACTTGCCTTCTCAGTCAACAATGGCCCAAACTTGTGGCTAAGTGGCAAGCATGCCTTATGAGCATTTTGGTTTGCAACTTCCATTCTTTGTGTGAAGGCACCAGCTGCCCACAAGACCTGATTTTTCTCTGCATGTCATGACAACATTATGATTAGCAAGCAACATAACATGACCCAGGGTATGGCATTCGTTGTGTTTGAGAGTGTGTTGTGCTCTTGACACTTTTAAGTGTTATTGACACTTGGTGTTGTAATGATACTTCCCTGGCACTACTTGTGTTTGAGGATGTGTTGTGCAATTGACACTTTGAGTTCATAATCATTCAAAGGACAGAACCATTTCACGGTTCTTACGGTCTCGTTCAGAGTTGCTGGTGGTGCCTTGCAGCTTGGGTCGTTTCAAAGCAAGGAGTTCACGATAATGGCAGAGCCGGCTGGCCTGCGAGCTCCGCGCTACGGTGACGACCAATCTGCTGACGTACTTCTTCACGTGCGCCCTTCGGAAGGTGCGCCTTCAGTTCCGCTCTTGCTGCATTCGTGGGTGCTGCGAAAATCCGAATTTTTCGAAGCCCGTCTGAGCGAACGCTGGGCCTCGCCTTCGGCGACCTCGCCCGAGTCTGATCGCTGTTTCAAACCGTTGGAGATTACGCTAGACACTTGTGCCGATGCTGAGACTTACATCCGATGCATTCGTTTGCTTTATGCGGCTAATCCTGTGAAGGATACCACGTTCAATGACGTTCAAGACGCGGTAGGGATCCTGCAAGTCGCGGCCGAGATCCTTTTCCATGATTGCGTCGGTGCTTGTATGCGCTACTTGGAGGCCGTGCGTTGGTCTGCTGAAGATGAGAGCGTCATCCGATCCTGTGTCGCCTCTTTGCAACTGCAGGTGTCCCCAGAGTTGGCCTTTAGGTTGTGTTCGCTTGCGAGCTTGCCGGATAATTGTAGCCCTGCAGACCTCATGGGGGACGTGTTAGACGAGCTGTTGACGCAGGCGAGAAATACCGGGGATGCAAGAGCCCTAGACTTGACGACGAGTGTGCTGCTTGCCAATGCGCAAGCGACTTCGTCGCCTGCCTTTGCTGCAGTCATTGAGATCGCCTTGCACAAGGAGTTGCAGACCAATTGGGATCGGCTGAAGACGCAATTGAAGGGTAACCTATTCTACGTATCCCACCAGGTAAATTGATGCACTATGATGGTGGATGATTTCCTTTATTCCGCTCTTGTATTCACACTGCGGAATAAGGCGTGGTGTTCCATCTCGCTCTACCCTAAGTCAGTCTGGACTCAGATAATGTATTATGGAATTGTCAAGCCCCTGCCCATTATGTTGGGTAAGGCGCCAGGCAAGCCCCTTAGCGCGACCTAGTCGACGCACCCAAACGTAATGGGCAAGGCCTAGACCATTCCATGACGTTGAGCAGCGATGCACATCCTCCATTGAAGCGTAAAGCACTCAGGAAATTCCCCTAGCGTAGTTGGAGTGCACCTCCTAAAGTGGAATCTGATGTCTAGTCAATATCAACGCCTTCTGTTTTTTTGTAGGGCGTTTTGATTTTTGGGAGGTATTCTTTGGTTTTTGGGAGGCATCTCCCGTTTTTCTAGCACCTCCTATTTTTTTAACATCGTGCTTTATGTCCAGTAATGCCCTTGACCTAGGGCCTTACCTAACTCTTAACGATTTCAGCTGCTATGGCAGATTTATTAGACCTGAGAATTGCCTCTGTTTCTGTGGAAGCTCAGGTGACCAAGAAAGGCAATTTGCAGCTGATTTGAGATTGTCATAGGATGTGTCAGTCCCTCCTGGGATCTTAGAGGGTGTTGCCTTCAGAGTACAGATGTTGCAGTGGACTTTGTTTACAAGCTGTTCTGTTATGGGAGATGCATTACTGTAATTCTCAATCTCTGATGCAATTGTACATGCATTCCAGCATGAAATGCATGGCAAGTTGTTGTGCTGGCTCCTGATTGCACAATGTGCAATGATAATAAGGTGTGACAAGTTTCTGATATGTCATTGGTTTCTCATTAGGTCATGGGGACCATTCGCTGGCTCTGGGACAAATTGTTTACCTACCAGATTGCAGATGCTGCAGTGAAAATGTTTTCAGAGGACCAGGAAATTGCTCAACTGTTCATGAGAGAGGCAGCTAAACCCTTGACTGAAGACCTGTATCATATCCTTGTGTCCATACTTGAAGCTTTGCTGAAGGGGGAGGTGGTATCACCACGATCAGTGCGGCTAGGCCTAGTCAAAACATGGTTGCCAGTAGTACCAAAACTATGTCTTGGCCAAGATGACCAATGTGGGAAAACATTGGCAAGAAGTTTTGAGAATAGCCTTCAAGATATGGTGGAGACTCTTCCCATAGTTGACCAGATGATGATATTCAAGATCTGGATTCAGAATTGTTTCGATACTACAAAAGCATGGCCAGATCTCAGCAAGGCTTTTACATCCTGGTGTAGGAAGCTACATGAAGCAGACAATATAGACGTGGTGACAGCACTTCCAAGGCTGGAAGAAAAGTTTTCTCCAGAAGAGCCAAACTAGCCCAAAATGCAATCTAAACACAGAGTGAGAGGAAAGTACATCCAGACTTTGTTGAGGCTGCCAAGCTTTATCCAGTACTTCACAACACATTCAAATTTGAAGGCTGCTGTAAGATTAGTGAAGAAAATATGTAACCAGCAACAAAAATTGGGGGATGGTGTGTAAATTCATGAATTCAAATCTTTCAACAGGTGCTACTAGTTGGTGAATCTGCACAAATACCATCAGCATGTGGCATTGAGGAGCTGAATTTCTGTGTCCCAACTGTTTTCTGCAATCTTGGAATATTTCAGATCCTTTCTGATCTCTATTCATGCTTGAGCACTTGGCCATGATTGTTTGCTGTAGAGCAGATGACACCCCAATCTCAAGTAGTTAACATATACTTACCCATGATACTCCTGTAATGGCAATCTTTGAGGCTGGTCCTTTTCAGCTATAGAATTAACCAGAAGCGGGAATAGGAATGTAGAAACATGTGTTTGGGAAAAGATTTGGAGAGTAGTTTCACATTGTATATAGCTGTTTGTAATTGGGGTAGGGATTTTCAAATGAGCCAAAACTGCTGTGAATATGTATTTAGGCAAAGTAAAAATAGCAAAATATGTTGTGTTGTTCTTGATTATGGTGTGTTCTTGTCACATGTGATGTGAAAACATATCCACTGCAAGTCATTTTGGTTCGTGATTTTTGGGTCTTGTATTGTATCCCGAGGATCTACTTGTGTCCATCATGTTCTGTTGCCCTCATATTTGTGGGCCTTTATATATCATATCCTTTGAAGCCACTAGTGCCTGCTACACTTGATTCCATTGCCCCCTTGATTCTGTTGTTTCGCTATCATATTCTTGCAGGCTACTTGCACCCATCCAACACCTAATGGACTGCATTGTGTTGTCCTCTTATATCTATTTGCCCTTTCTCTTCTGTATCCTCACAAAGCCACAAGTGGCCAACCCTTGCCCAACTTTACTCTATTCCCTTCTTATATCTGCACTTTCTTGTATCCTTGAAGGCCCCTTGCTACCAACACTGCCTGGACTTTGTTTTGTTCTGTCTCACTTCTGTCCTGCCAACATCCAATTACTTCTCCTATTTTCATTTCAGTTACTACACTCTTCCCTCTGAACTAATGGCTGTGGGAGCTCAAACAGCCTGACAAAATTATGTGAAATTCTCTGGTTTCCAATTCTCTGCCAATCTCCCCCTGTTGTGAGTCCTACTAAGAAGCTCATTACATTTTCATGCAAGCAATTCAAGTCAAACTGCAGCTGACAGAGAAGAGGTGCTGATACCTTGGGTACTGAAGCCCAATACTTCACTGCCAAATTCAGGGAATTGACCATAGTGAGATCATCTTCTCTTCATCTGGAGACTGACTAATGCGTTTCTATATTTAGAAACTCATAGCCAACAAAGGATTTGTCAATGACTGTTAAGAGGGTAAGAATGGTGTGCACTGCTGGTTCATGCTCAATAACAGCTTTGCAGAAGCAGATCATGTAGCAGTGCAAACTGGTGACCTTCACACACCCTGGGCTTGTAGAGGGTTGTTCAGGGAAGATAAAGCTGTCAGAATACATATGGTTACAGGAATTGCACAAAGTGTCCACTCTTTATCATCAATGCGTTCTAGCCTAAGATTGTTCAAGTGTAAAAGGTTTCTAGTTCATGTGCTCTAGACCTAACCCTATTAAACATAGCACCAAAAATGGTGAACAATTCATATAACCTCCATGATGTGACCAATGCATATTCTAAGCACTGTAAAGAGCTGTATATGGCACAAAGCATTCAAGGTAGTAAGTAAATTATTTTCAGCCCCATGTTGATTTGAGCAAGTATGCTTGTCTGCTATAAAAAGCATCATCCTCATCCTTGCTCCACAATCAATTGCTACTTAATATTACAGGACTCAACCTTTGCTCAGCATCAGTTGCAATTTATAGGATGAACAGGCTGATAAGTGATATGCTTGTGAGTGACGGCCTCCTTTGTTGGTACAGAGTGTGGAAAGCTGTAAAACATTCAAAAGGATTACTGACAAGAAGATGATAAATATGAACATATGAAATTGTAGAGAAATCTTTGCAGCAACAATTTGAAGGAAAACATGACAATGAGTGCAGTCGTAACCTTATGAGAATCACTCAAAAAGTGTCAGACCATTGCCATCATCATGAATAGTGGTGACAAGCTGCCATGATTACCCACTGACTTCATCTGCTCCCAACAGTGGGTCTAGAAGAAACATATAGTAATCAGCCCAAAATCTGGGCAAACCATTATACAGAATCTGTGTCCTGAGTTTCTGTGACATTCTGGAAGCAACAGGAAGACTCCATAATGATGTTGGCTATCACTCAAGAGACGTAGCTAATAAAAGAAGTGACTGTTATGTATGCTCGCACACAGGAGACTCTGGTCATGAATACCTGCTCCTATGAAATGCCAACCATCTAGTAACAAGGAGAGATTTCCATGATAGAACTACTATATTTTAAACTCCTTAAACTTCTTTGCTTGCTTGATTGCTTTGTTTCTTTCCATCTTCTTGTGCTAATACCACCAGAAAATGTTTCAATTTCAAAGTACAGAAAATATGTGGGTACCATATACCTTGGTAGAAGAAGAGGTAGATTGTTGAGAAGAAGAAATTATCTCTGAGAATGCATACATCGTGAAACCCATGCACTGGATCCAAAATCTGCAGAGATTTGCACTCGCAACACTTCATGCAAGATTCCCCTGTCAAGCACTTGAAACACAGAGTTATTTTCAAGCTCTGTGAGCAGGTACAAGGAGGTGGTGTGCAGGTGCATTTCGTCCCGCCTTCGGAATCCATTGGCCCATCCCCCAATGCTCCACCACCTCAAGCAAACCTGTCTGTTCCCAGCAGTACTTCGACTGAGGAGCTCCTTCATGTCTGCTCCCTAGTGCCAATCAACCCCAAGACCAATTCTGACTCTTTGGTGTAGCTAAAATAATATTGGCCAGAGAAATGAGATTCTGATGATGAAGGACAAGGCAGCAGCATACATACAGATCATAGGGTAAGGAGAACTTATCTCACCTGTATGCCCAAGTGAAGGAGACAGTAATGCATGCCAATGAGGTTGATGAGAACACTGTGCACAGGTGCAAGGAGAAAGAGGAAGACATCGTAGAGGTCCAAGCCCGTAGTTGACAAGAGCATGAGGGCTTTCTGGTAATCAGCCACCTCCAATGACTCATGCCTTGCCGCCCGCAGTTTCACAAACTCCACAACTGCCCTCGCTCTCCTCTCCATCTCAAAGTGCAAATTTCTGTAAGCTGCTTGCCACCCCTACACTCTTCGCGTATACGGTGAAGTTAGAGAGAGAGAGAGAGAGAGAGAGAGAGAGAGAGTGTAGAACTCTTGACGATCATGCCCTAGCGTTGAGACACAGAAGATGTGAGTCATAGAAACGGATTTATCATTCGATGCGTTTTGTACTGGGCGGTTCACACAGTAAGAGGAATCGGAGTCCTCAATTGCTTGGATTTGCTGAAACAAGAAGAACAGGATCGAGTTTAGAAATTCCCTTACCTCGTGAGGCAGCTTATACAGGCCATGGCGACCGCAGGGCCGCACCAGCGTGCAAACGCAATCCTCTCTCTGAGAATTCTCCTTGACCTCATGATTCAGAAACGAAGAGACTCCAATTGGTTCGGACGAAGACCATCTCTTACGGAAGAGATGGAACCAGATGAAATCGGAAGAGCAAAGCTCGTGCCAGAAACGGGAACAGATTTCCAGAGAGCATATGTCGCGCTCTGACAGAAACGCAGCGATCTCGTAAATCACATCAGTTGGTAATCGCGCACTCCCTTCTACAGACCAAGAATCTGGATTGGCTCCCTTCTGCCGCGCACACTCCACCATCGCTGTCGCAAATTATGACCTTCGCCGCGACACGCGTCTGTATGTACCGGCCACTCCAAAGATCGATCACCACAAAAACGAGTCTATACAATGTTCCACAGTCCTGTTTTCGCTATGGTATCTGGTTGCTGAATTCCTACACAAAAAAAACGTCGATTAGGTACGCCGAAGACTCTCAACACGATCCTCCGAATCTTCCTGTTTTCCGATCACCTGACTTACTTCTTCTTCATCGCGTCGGTTTCCAGAATTCCTACCAACCCTTTGAGCCATACTCTCAGACGGACGGAGTCCGAATCCCACTGCAAAATGGACGAAGCTCCCGACCGATCAATCACCCTCCGAGGCACCGCCCCCGCAATCTTCACACCTTAGATAGCTTCATGAACACGTGAAGAATGTTCTGCTGCTATTATCGAGAGGATAGAAGGTAATCAAAGGAGTTGCAATTATTGATCGAGGGATGCTAGAAATTCTTGTCGACTTTCCTCCTTCCTCCCTTCCTAATTCATTGAACAAAATCTAATAAGAATACGAACACTGCTGGCAAGCTATGATTCTCTTACCTTTTCCGTCGAACTCTTTTGTCTCTCTCTCCCTCTCTCTCTCACACAACACGTACGCAGGGTGGGACCCGGCGTCTTCTTCGTCGACCTCCAATGACCAAAAGTGGACGAAGGTTGCATTACGAACACAACAAATTGGAACCTTTTGCAGCTTCCAATCAGCAACAATGATGATGGTGGTGGAAACTTAATCTGCACTTCTTCACTGCGGGAACCGGAGATCCCGGAGGTGAAAAACACACAAAAGACTCGTTGCAATCAAGGCCGCAATCAAGCTCTGTGTTTTTTAATTTTTCTTCACCTTGTCTGGTGGGGCCGCCATCAGACCTTATCGATTGATCGTTTTGTAAAGAGCTGTCGATCCTCTTGTATGTATGTAGTTTTGTTTTCTGCAAAAGACGGAGAATAGTCAGATGAAGAAGAAACAAGTCTTGCACACAAATGCATGATCTCGTTTTTTGTAGTCTTTTCTATTGCGAAATTGTAAATCAGAGGGAGAAGAAAGAGACGAGGAATAAGTCTTTGCACACAATAATTTCATTATCTTGTTTTGTAGTTTTCTTCTTTTGCAAATACCTGTAAAATCAGAAGGAGAAGACAAAGAGAAATAATAAGTCTGCAAACAATTCATGCTCTTGTTTTCTAGTTTTCTTCTTTGCAAAAACATGTAAAAGCAGAAAGAGAAGACAAAAGAGAAATAATAAGCTTGCAAACAATTCGTGCTTTTGTTTTCTAGTTTTCTTCTTTGCAAAAACCTGTACAATCCTACGAGAAGACAAAGAGAAATAAGTATGCAAACAATTCATGCTCTTGTTTTTTAGTTTTCTTTTTTGCAAAAAACCTGTAAAATCGGAAGAGAAGAAGACAAAGAGAAATAAGTCTGCAAAGCAATTCATGCTCTTGTTGTGAAGTTTTCTTTTTTTGCAAACTGCAAATCAGAAGAGAAGACAAAAGGGCAATAAGTGAGAAAAAGACAATTCATGCTATTGGTTTTGAAGTTTTCTGTCTTGCAAACTGTGAAATCAAAAGAGAAGGCACAAAAAATGAAAAGTATTGCACACAAATTCATGATCTTGTTTTGAAGTTTTTTTCTTCGAAAAATGTGAGTCAGAAGAGGAGAGGGAAGAGAAAAGTCTTGCACAGAATTCATGCAGAGATGGAGAGCTTCATGCCACCTGGTCTGCATGTGGTATTTGAATGTTTCAACTTTGCACTATTCTCCCTACTGTTGGCAAACAACAATTTGTGGAGGTTTGTTTCTCCTTTTGGTCTTTCACAAGGGCTTGCTTGTTCACAAGTTGCAGTTATCATCAGAATCAGCTGTAACTCTTTCTGTCTGGAGCAATGGTTCAAGCATGCTTGGGTTTGTTGGATGGTTCAAGAGCAAGAGAGTGAGAACACATCCAAGGTTCCAGCCCATGTTTGCATACAGATTCATGGATTCCTTTGTCAGGGAGCCACTGTCCATCAGACCAAGTCATATGCCCTGGTGGGATTTCAGACCGAACTCAAGAAAATGGATTTCACAACATGACTGCAAACTCTTGAAACTCAAGTAACATGGATGCCTCATAGAACCTCGGACCAAATCCACAACCACTTCAACAAACCTCAGTCATGGTTTCACAACAGGTGATCACTGCTAAAACACACATCCAACCAACTTTGGTTGAAAGATATACTACCCATTGAAGGAAGAATGCACATTGAAGATACCTGATGCATCAAATCTACAGTTACCAGATGAGATTTGCAGTGGAAAGTAAAGGGTACATTGAGACATCTGGAGGGTTAACTAGCAGAAAGCATGATTTGATTGGGCTTCCAAGGATTCTCTTAAAGGTTTGTCAGTGAGAACCAAAGATTACCCGCAGAACTGTATAGTGGAAATCTCTTGGAGGTTTGTCAGCAAGAAATGACAAGAATAACCACAAAACTGTATAATGGAAATCTCTTGGAGGTCAGTCAGCAAGAACTGATAAGACTACCCACAGAAATGTATAATGGAAAAACTCATGGTACAAAAGCCTAAAGATGGAACAACCTAATTTCTCGAGTATGTATGTCAGGGTGGCTACAAAAGTGAAGAAGTCATTGAGCCTATTTACGATAGTGCCCACAAATGAAAAAGGGGTTATTGATTGAAATTCTTTGGGGTTACAGTTCATCGTGTACTTGAGCTTCATTTGACTGTCTCCTCGAGTACTCTTCTACTGAATCAACCACTTCTTGTCGTATTGTTTCCAAGTCTTTTGCAAAATCTGCTTGATTGGTGTCTTTCATTGCATCCTCAAGCTGCAATTTGACCCGTTCTAATGCAGCACTGAGGTTGCATGAACCAATAATCTTTTCACGCACAGCATCACTTACTCCAAATAAGCTCCTGATTGCCATCAAAGCCTGAGAATATCCAAAAATTCAGTGTGTCATGTTACCACATAATCAAGAATATCTTGGACACAACAAATCTAGCATCGGAATAAGGAACTGAATCAAAAGATCAGCAGCATAAAATTGTAGAAGTACAGTATGAACAGCTCCCGATAAACTTCAGCACGTCATTCACAAAACATTGCAATCTAAAAAATGCACATGAACCATTCCTAAATGAGAAACTGACTGTCAGCATCATAGTATCTAAGAGCCTTCATAACCAATTAACACTTCCCAAAGCTCTTATAGAAGGTATGGGTCAAACTATTGGGGAACAACATTCCAGAATCTCTAATATAGGAAATGAGCTAGTAAATACCAACCTTTTCTTGAGTGTCCATATCAGATGCATCCAACAAATTGACCACAGTCTTGAGAAGCCCTTCATTGAACAAATTCATTGAATCTCCAGAATTCAATTCAAGCTCCAAAATTGCATCAAGCTGACCACCAGTAAGCTTGTCAATTTGCTCTGCCAAATCTGCCACCAAAAATAGTGACTTTCTCCTAAGCCGAATATCACCTGACGAATCACCCATCAATTCCTGGTTACCCAGAACCAACCAATGGATTTAGTTATTAACACCTAATATGAAGGAATCAACAGATGCCCTGACTCTTGACTCCCCAGGAACAATAACCCCACAATCATCCCACAAAGGCATTGATAGGAAAACCAGGAATACCTGTAACAACAAGGGGCCACCCTCCAAATAAAATGCTTCTTGTCCCAATGGAAAATTGCGAACAATTGCAGAAACAGCATACAGTGCTTTAACTGCCTCTGCACTGCTATTAGAATGTGTCATTTCCATCAACCGCGGCAGAGCACCCCCCTTCAATACCTGCATATTTATGAAAGAGTGGTCAATTCATATGAAAATGGAGCCACATCCTGGATCACCACTTCTTGACTATTGTGTGCCAATTCATGTGACTCTTCCCTGTGAATGAACCTAAATTACATCAACACCCAAGCTGTACCACTTACACTGTACCTGTGGCCAAAAATAACATTATCTGAGAGGAGCAGCTCTGTTAAATGACTCTAATGTGGTAAGCATGCTAATCAACCATCATTGACAACATTCCAACTGCCTAAAGGTTAGCTGATGGCTAGAAAGATACACACCCAGCAGAACAAAGCTCATACAGACATTTGCTCTTTGAGCCTGCAACTGGTTTGCTAGCCTCTATGAGTGCTAGTGATGCCCTTAAGTTGAACACAGCTATGAGATTGCAGAGAGAAACTCCACAACAACAATCTGAAGGTAAAATAACAATACCTATTGCTGTCATAACCTTATGAGAGTCACTTAAAAAGTGTCAGACCAACACCTTCATCATGAACAGCAGTGAGGAACTGCCATGACTTCCCACTGACTTCATCAACTCCTGACAGTGGGTGTAGGTAAGTATACAATAATCCAAACAAAATTTCAGGCAACCTATTCTACAGAAATCTGTGTCCTGGGTTTCTGTTGCATTTCCAGAAGCAATGGAAAGACTCAGTGATGATATTGGCTACTACTAGAGAGGCATGCACTCTATTTGAACAGGGGCCCACCACCAATCCTGAGAATGGGACCAAAAATCATGATCAATCACAATATGTCTATGCATGATTTCAGTCCACTTTGGAAAGTATGTGAGGGTCACCATGTGTCTTTCTTTGAGCCAAGCATTTCAAGGAGGTGTTCTTCTAACTCACTGAGGGGAACCGATATGAAGACCCCACCTGCTTTTGGACAACCAGATTGTTCTGGCTAGCTTTGCCCAGAACCCAAGCAGCCAATGTTCGAAGCTCCTCTTCAGGTCTATCCAACTCATCTATTACAGGTTTCAACCCCCCAAGCTTGTCCAAATCTGCCACATCTTCAAGCTCCACAAAGTCATGAATTTGGTATAACCACTCATTCCCCACTCATCAAAATCCAAGTTCCATGACCCTCAAATATTTTCCACCAAAATATCCATCAACCACAAATTCAATCCCAAACACACTATCATATCTGCTTGAGCATGATATGGTGACTAGGAAAAATGGGTTGCACAGTGATCATGACACTGCTCCCATCTTTAAGCCAGCATTGCTCTTGCAAAAGAACATGATTCATGTCATACCCACCAACTTCAGAACAAAATCCTCGTATGAAGGGGACTGAACCTATCTGTGAGGCGAAGAACTGTTAACCTGCCACAACACTTTTACTCAAACCAGTTCTAGGGCACAGTGCCATAGTCTTAACTTTCTACAGGAAACTAACCATTTGCATTGTCAATAGGTTCAACCAAAACAAGTAACTCTTGAAGTGCACGTTCTCGGTCTTCAGCAGACAAAGACGAGTTTTGAAGATCCGCAATTGCAATTTTCATTAGCTCAGCATCTGAAGGCATTTTCAGCCTGTCCATCAATTCCTGGCCAATCCAACCACACCTCCATGGAATCAAAAAACAAGAAAATACATTAACAAAATGCATAGCATCTACTGTGAAATCAATCAATTGAGAGCATATAGATTATCCAGTCTGCAGATTCATCAAACATGTATACAGATCCACTCTTCCACAAGAATTGGGTTACCAAACTGCCATCACCCAAATGAAAAGGTTGGAAGCATGGATACTGAAATGTATGTGCAGTCTACGCATACACTTGTGTTCTCATATGTTACTGTGAGCATGGACTTGGTTTCGTATATATGCCCTAAAAAGCATTACTGCCTCAACTGAACATGTCTTGATCATAATTCTGAGCCCATTTCTCAACACTTTAGACATGATATTCATGTTAACACAATTCATCAGAGCAACATTAAAATCCACTCATGCAATATATCATGATCTCATCTTTCCACTAAGAAAAACAGGAGAGATAGGAATGTAGACAAACCTTGATGTCAGAGCGGCGCTTTTCCAACTGTGTGGGTGTCAACCTCATAGCCTCCTTTGCTGCCCCCTTTAGTTTCTCAGGATCTGAATGGCCTGCAATCACCCCCAATAGTCAATCAAATCTCCTCTCTATATCTTTGAACATGTCATGCAAGTGTGGCACCTGATGCCCTATTTTACCAACATGCCAATCCTCCTTGGAAAGGTGAAAACCAAGAGCCCACACCTATTGCCCATTGGAGCATGGATTCCATAGACATGAACTTATCAGCTTCGGCTCCCTGCTCCACAAGACTAATTTTATCTTCATTTGCCTCCAATTCTCCTCCCTCCATGGTGGTCACCCATGCTATTCCGCCTGCTGTTATATTCACAGTTCCCACGTCTGACACCTCCGACAAGCTTGCAACCCTAACTACAAAGCACAAAAGTGCTACACAAATCATGGGCTTTCTTATAATCGTCCATAATCGATGAACCGGATTTGGATTCAAGCATTTCATTTTCCTCCCCGTGGAGTTTTTCAGTTTTTCCAGTTCGAAAGACAAACAAGAAAGGGTCATCAATCACAAGGGCTCCAAATTGTGCAGGAATCAGTTTTCTCTCTCCCCAACCATCACTGCAACTATAAGCTGAGAAGGAAAGGAAGCCCTAGAAAAGTTTTTCTTTTTCTACACAAATCTACTCGGGTCAATTTCACTCAAACTCGCAACTCGCTGCCACAGAAATGTTCAGACTTCGATATTTTCCCAAATATGAAAAAAGTTGACCTAACGCCCGCACAACTCTGTTTTCTAGTGCGCCAAAGCCCCTGATTATCAACAACTGAAAGTCTTTGAAAGTAAGCACAGATAGGATGATTTCCCAAAAGGCATTCACAAACAGGAAAGAAACGGCAACAAAAAATGCGTGTACTGAGCTGTAACGCAGGGAAAGACAAGACCCACGTGACGAAAGGAGAGATGTGCACGACAATTTGAGGAGAGGAAGTGAGCGAGAGCGCGCGCGCGCGCATGAGAGAGACAGAAAGAAGAGAGTCCACAACCAGCCTTCAACAAATGGGGAAGACGAGACCCGCCGGATAAATAAAGGGCTCAACCTTTCCTTTGTTTTCACCGGGTGAAACTTCCAGAGAACTAATCCTCCGTTTGACCCATTTAATCGCCGGGTGACCTCAGATTCAACAGAGATGAAGAATCCAGGGTTACCCCCTATTTCGACGGCGACGGACATTTTTTCCACCCGCGGAACACACGGGTCCCTGTTTCCTCGTGTCGGAAATCACCCGATGACATGCTACCCGGAGTAACACGTGGCGAGCCCCCGAGGGAGATGTGTCGCGATACGATTGGACGATGAACAGTTCACTGTGCTGTGATTGGTCAGCCTATGCAAGCGTTGCATCAGAAATATGTGTCGGTGGAACGAACGGGTATGACTTCCACGGGTCAGTAAAGGGTAGCCTCCGGGTATCAAATCCACTTTCCAAATCCTTATATTTAAGTATAAGGTGCTGCTTGGCAGTTTGTGATGTGAAGAGAAAGCAACAAACTGCAGTTGCAACAAATGGCCTCTTTGATGCAGCAAATTGTCCAAAGAAAGTTCAAGATGTCAAGATGTCTTTGCAAAAGCCTTTTTCTCTCTATGTCAATTCACTACTACATTATGTTCAATGAAGCTCAGGGAGTTCATAGATTCAAATCCTTTCTTGACTATGTGTCTGCACTCAGGACCCAAGGTTCATAACTCAAAAGTACACAACGTACATGTCAATCTCATGTACTCCTCTGTTTTCTGTGAGCATCGCGACCATAGCAAACTACTCGTAATCAATGTGAAACACAATTGCTGAAAGAAAGTGCAAAAAACTGTGTTAAGGTAGGTAACGAGACAAATGTTCTTTGATTCCAGCAATTAGTCGCATTCAGGTCAGATGCAAAAACAATTCAGATGTTTGTTCTGCATATGCCATGATTCATGGTAGCTGGTTCTGGCCACGTTGCCTGACTGGGCTGTGGCAATTACTGACGGCACCATGTTTTATTGATTCAACACACACATTCATAAAACATAAAACATGACTGCTCACAGATGTGCTTGTCCCTGTAGATGCAAGCAAGCATGCCAGGGGTAGTAGATGAGAGTAACGGTTAGGGGATAGGACCTCCTGCACCCCGTATATAGGTTACGAACCGGTAGAATTTGCTTTAGGGTGCCTTAATCTCAATAAAATTTCTGCTGCAACAAGGGATGGCACTGGGTAAGGTTCTTCGATTTTTTGAGGAACCTTTTTGCTTAAGGTTGCTCCTCTCCTTCTCAAACAAATTCTCAACATTTAAAATTTTACAGATGTTTATGCTAGGTAAGGACTAAGGACCCATATTGGCCAGGTATCAAACAATCACTCAGGTAAACCAGTGTGATCCCCTCCAGGCATCAGCCTTTATTATACCAGCATTGATGCACTGATCACCGATTCAAGTGAACAACTGCACTGCCACGTCTTGAGTTTTCTTTTGCACCTGTTAGCAAGCACATCTTCTTCAAAAATAAGTTGCAGCTCCAATGTTCCTGAACAATTGAAATGTGTTCTCAGTTATCCTGTTGCCCTAGTTGTAGGATTGAAGAAAGGCATCATAAGTTACAAAACATCAAATGGGATTTTTGCATTATGGATGCATTTTGAGACCACACATTGATAAGTGTGGACTGGATGGATTGAATGAGAGAAAGAATTGGTGTCATTGTCTTATGTTGAAGCTCTATTTTTAGGAGGCTACTCTTGAGACAAGTCCATGTCTCAATTTTTCATTTAAGCAAGCTTTTGTCAATGAAATTCTTCTTAGGATTGTAGAAGAGACTAAAGAAAAATATGTTTTCACCTTAAAAGTCTTGTGCTATGTCTTTTGATCTATGGATGTCTAAAGTAGGAATGGATACATTTGTCTTCATTGCACATTTTTTGAATGAGTTATGGGAGCTTTGTTTTATTGTTATATAACATTTGTATTTGGTTATCCAAGTCTTCATTGCATTCCCATAAATTTTTGTTATCTCAAAAAATAAAATCAAATGTTATATAACAATAAAACAAGGCTCCCATAACTCATTCACAAAATGTGCAATGAAGATAAATGTATCCATTCCTACTTTAGACATCCATAGATCAAAAGACAAAGCACAAGAATTACAAGACTTTGCAAGTAAATGAAATATTTGCAAAACATGGGTTCAATGCTTCGGTTATTGCATATGTCGAAAATAAAGGGAGTAATCTCTCAACCATGACCTAAGCTTTGACTTTTATTTCTCTATATGAAAGGTAGGGTTTGGCACAACCATTTGTGGGGTCGTACTAGGGGCATGTTATGTCTAAATGTTGTCAATATGTCATTGATGATTCTAAGGTTTGTGCTAATCTAACCTCCATTTCCATCAAGGAAGCACAATATGTTTCGCAAAAAATTATCACATGGACTAAAAAAAGTGGAAAGGGCCAACATGAATGGCACAAAACATGTTTACATAGTAGTGTGCCCCCAAGAAAGTTCAAAACTTGAGTCAAAACTAGGTTTGCATCCAAAGTCATTTTGTTTCAAAAGATTTTGGAATTCAAGCACACTAGTGTTTAATGTTATGGACGACAATAATCATAGGCACTTCAAAGCCATGTGCCAAGTCAACAAGTTTTGGCTATAGCCCAAGTTGTTGTAAATATTTTGGGTCATGTGGTTCAACAATGTGTGTTGAACCCAAATCAAGGTTATTGGTTACTCTATTATTCCCTTATAATTTCATTGGTATGCCAAATGTGGGTGGATTGTTGCACACCTTATTCTAGGAAACTCAAGATTTTGATGATGAACATCAAATTCTATGATAATGCATGTTAAAATAGGTAATGGTAGTTTTGAAACCTTTCCTTTCATTCATGCTTTCTTTTCAACCTAGCAAAGCTTATAGGATGTTGCATTGATATTAAATCCCCAATACAAGGGGTTGGGGTTAGTCATTCAATATGTTAACAAGCAAAGGGCTTTTCATATTGCAAAGGAATATGATAGAAAAGTCTTGTTTTTGCCCCTTTGTGCATACAAGATCCTAAACCCAACTAATCAAATGAAAGAATCCAAGGTAATTTTGTATCCTAAAGTTCCCAATTTACAAATTTACAAGATGATATGGCACTTTCAATGGTGAGAGAACAGCTAATCCATTTCAGAATCAAAAAAATCAATGAAGAAGAATGCAAAGATCCATTGGTATGGTGGAGAACACACAAGGTGCATTTTCCTATCTTGGTTTTGTAAATTGACAAATCTTGGGGATTGTGCGATTTCAAAATGAAACAAAAAAAGGTTTTCAATATTGTAAGTATTTGCACAAACTTAAAGCATTCTCATTTGAGCAAGGATAATCTTGAGATGCTTATGAGCATTTATAAGAAATGGCCTAATTTAAAAATGATTTGAAATGCACAAATTTGGGGGCTAGTTGTAAGTGTTTACAAGCTGAATAAAAACCATGCCCTTTGTATGCATCAAGCCCTGCCCATGTTTCCGTTTACAAGAACATTTGCCTCATACTTTTCAATCAGTGAAGCCCACAGGTGGGGTACATTTTGAAATGTGAGGCTGGACTTGACTCCCACTGCAATCCAGGCCCCTAAACCCTGGGGTTTTATCTTACACAGAATATCAATGATAGCAGATAGCATTGTGCTAATCACCTAAGGCAACTCAATCCGTTCATCAACCCAATGGTGAAGTGTAGAATGAACACAGTGGAAGACAATTTGTTTGCTAGGTTGCTTGCACAGGGAAAAATCTGGCAGCCTCTACAATCCAGACTCAACTATTGACTCCAGCTGCAGCGACCAGGCTATGTTGTAAGGATCACATCAATTGGTAACAAATAGCTGTATGATTGCATCTTCAATTCTGAGGCAGACCAATTGACTAGTCTGCATTAGTCAGTACTGTGAAGGAAATCCAACTCTAAGGTAGTTGCTTCATGCAATAATTACACATAATAGAACAAGCTCTGTAATTGGGGCAAGAAATGTGAGCATGGATTTCAAATGACCACAGTCATGAGCTGATTGATGGTCATCACCTCCAGTCGAATTTCCAGCACTCATATGAACCTGAATCAAGATAGAAACCAGCGTGGATTGCCATGAAAAGGAGAACTATGAACAAATCACATTTATTTCAGGTAGCATAGAGAGCTTCATGGTAATACTCTGAAGGTACCAATTACATCAGGTCCACCAAAACTGAAACTGGAAAGAAAAAAAGTGTATCATCATAAGCTAATCACTGTCATTCACAAAATATCAGACCATCAGCTCCACCCTGAACAGCTGTGACTACCTGCCATGACTCTTTGTCAGCTCCTGACAATGGATGGCAATAAGTTTCCAATAATCTGCCCAAAATGGCAAAACATTATACAAAGTCTATGTCCAGAGTTTCTAAAAGCATTACCAGAAGCAACAAGACTCCTCATGATGTCAGCTAGCACTCAAGACATATCGCTAATCAAAAAAGGTGATAATATCCTCTTTCAAGTATGAAGAGACCATACACATGCTGACAAATCAATGGGAACAAGGTCAGTGTACACCAAAAAACTTATAGGTATGGACTCATACACAGATGTGCTGTTAACAAGACCCCAAACTCCAAATCTTGGAGTCTCTACAGGTCTGAACTTACAGGCTTGGGAAGAGTCACAACTAAGAATGAGAAATAATGAAGCAACAAGGCTTTTTACTAATGCACACTTCTTCCAAAATGCAGCAGTGCCATCCGTTGCTCCCAATATGGCAGCAGTTAGCTCCCAAAACCTGCACATCACAAAATTCTGGAAATATGGATGCTTGAGATCAGACAATGATATAGAAGGATGGATATAGGTCAGGAAAATGTCATATTAGTGTTAGTTACAGCTTGAGGCAGTGGCTTACACATGATTTGTTCAACACTAAGCATATGATTCCAGGGTTCACTCAGAGAAATTATAAAGTTGATAACACTGTTGAGTTTACATTCAACACTGTCCCCTATCTTACTATAACAAATGGGCATGAAATGGTAGCCCCTAATAACAGCTAAAACCAAAACATTATGCTAAACTGTTTGGGGGTGTGCAGAAGGGTAATGCATAATGGGTATCCAACATTTGGATCTCAACTCAGAAAAGGCAGCAAGAAATTACCAGAGAACCACTGTTTGCAGATCTTGGATTTCTTTCTTGTCATGTTTGCTCTCTTTGGGTTTTAAGGGCCCAAAAGCAACAACACTCCTTGGCTGGTATGATCTCCACCATGCCCTGAGCTGTGGTTCCAAGAATTAACAAATCAATGCACATAATCTAAAACAGTGTGGTTGCCAATGTGTCCCACTAACTGAATGCTGAGGTTTCACAAGACAGATGTTGTTACAACTCCATATCTTCCAAGTCTGGCAAAGGGAACCGCAATATGGCTGCAATGCCTGTCAATTGCCCTAATTGCTCTCCAGAAACATGCATTGATGAGAAAATGTAAACATCGCCGCCTCCTGCTTTCACAGATTCCACAAGATCCACATATTTTCTTCTTGTTACAATATCAGCACTTCTGAACAGCTCATCAGTGATGAGCAGGGTTTGGACTGCAAGGCGCTCGTGCGCAGCTTCAACATGGCCAGGTCCATAGAAGGCCCTAGAAGGGTCATTTGAAAGCATGGTGAAAAAATCTTCCATGGCTTTCACCTCTTTTGCAGCCTTGGTGTCCTTGATCTGAACCATGACCGTTGGGGCGCTCAGAACCTCCTTCAAGGAATGCTTGTACCCTGATGAAGAGTGTGCAAGAATGATTTTGGACTTATTCTCAATAAGCCCCCGCAATTCCCGGCGGGTTGCCTCCAGCATCATGTAATCATAGAACTGATCTTTGGTAAAACCTGGGCTCGCAATCACGAGACACCGTACAACAGCGAAATTCACGTGCCTCAGCACGGCCTGCAACACATTCTCAAAGAATTTGTTCAAGGCTTTGTCGTATCCGGCAATTGCAGGACCCCGTTTCCTGGGGATGGAAGTCTCTATGCGGGCCTTTACAGTGGTGATGCTCTGCCCCACCAGACAGATATTTGCCAGTCCCTCCTGCATCATAACAGCCACCACATCGGCACTGGCAGCCGGGTCACAGGCTTGCTTCAGGTAATCGATAGCCATGGAGTCCCACACCGTTTTAGTAAGCGAGAAGGGTCGTTGCTGATCGAGCTCCATGGTATGGTAAGCGCCCAGTCGGACATGCTCATTCTCCGTGATGTTCTTGCCACGGACGCGCAGAACTGATGCTACTTTGTCATACTCCACTGTCTCCACTTCCACCTCCAGCTTCAGTCTAACACGTTCCGCCTCCCCGCCTCCCGAGGCCGTCTGTCGCATCACCTTGCGTACTGTGACAGCTTCCACACGGTCCCCCGTAGCCACCAGGTTATAGACATGCCACATATCCTCCGCCTCCTCCGGCACCAGCTTCACCGACCCCGAACCATCCCGAGCGATATCTCGCCGCAAAAGCTTCATGCTTGCAATGATGAAAACAAACACAAACACACAAGACAGAAACTGTCACAAAATGCACATCCCCACACTCAAACACGAAAGAGAGTTCGACACTCTCCCAACGAACAAACAACCCCAAAACAAAAAACTTCCAGTTCTCGCATCGAGATCTGCATGTCTATGGCTAGGCATATCTCTGATGCGATCTTGCGGTGCAACTAGCTGAATCTCGAGCACAAATCTTGCCGAAGCTTGCTTGAAAAAAGCTAAGCTCCTTCTTGCACCAACAGCTGGACACAAAGTGTGCAGCCATGGAAATTACGGTTAGGGTTTTGGAAGTGCTAAATTACGTGACATAATTCAGCGGAAATTTTGTACATAATTTAGGGTAGGGCTTAGGAAGTGCTATATTAGGTGCCATAATTCAGCAAGTATTTTCTACACAATTTAGGGTTAGGGTTTTGGAAGTGCCTAACTTTAGGGTTAGGGTTAGGGTGAGCACCTAAAATCACTCGGTGTTAGGGACTCTAGTGTTGAGTCCACTAACACCATGCTAGTCATTTAGGACTTCATCTACTTATCATGTTAATGCCCACTTTAGACGAGGGTCCAGGGTCCAATTTCCTACGAACCAATTTGGACTTATTTGAAGCAAATTGAATCCTTGACTTGGACTATCCCTTGGTCCCTAGCCTTACTCTTGGTTCTCCAAATCAGGAGCTTTCCTTTTAGCACTATTTTTTGGTTTGAACAAATTGATTTTCCCTCCAAACCAGGTGCCATGTAAGTTTAGCCTCAATTTGCCACTTTTTGGTCTTGAACCCTCATTTAAAGGCCTTAGGACCAATTTAAAGCTTTTGACCAATAAGATTGTTTGAATTCATTGGTCCCTGGACATTGGACCCTCATCTCAGCATTCACTTAACATTAAGCTATCGCCCATTTAACATTGGGTGCCACCTAAGATGCCACCTAAGATAACACTGACTTAACATCAAGTGTGAATGCATCATAAGTAAAGTAGGAGTTACTTGTAGTGTTACCTCTGAGGGCAAGGGGAAAATAGCCCCAAGTTGCCATATTTTGAAGGGAAAATGTTTGAATTCGTCTTATTTGGACCATAGGTCAAGGAGGTCACCAAGCTAAGGCAAGAATCTTTTTTGAAAAATTACACACTCTTCTCTATTATCATGTAGCCAACTTCTTACATGGCTTAGTCTTCTTGTGTATCGGCACTATACCACCTACCTCACAAAATTAGAAAAAAACCCTTGTTCCTTCTCAAATGAATGGCAATTGTTTAAAATTTTACTAGATCTTTATGTTGGGTAAGGATTTGGAGGGGGGGTTGTTCAAGAAATTTGAATCCCATGTTTGATTCACGTCTCATGCCAGGCTTTCTAATTCCTATAAATTACACCTTTCTCCATCCTTACCCTACCCAAAAGGAATCTAAGGTTGTGCATTTTTATGTTTTTATTTTGTTTTCATAATTAAGTTTGGTTGGGTGTTTGTTTGGGCTTGACCATTTCCTCATGTTTGATTAAGTCAAATTTGTAAACTCTTTTCAAACTTAAACATACATCTTGTGTATATATATTTTTATATAATAATGTTTTGTTGATTATGATTTTTTTTTTGAAGATTGCAAGAATCTAAAGCTAGAATCTCATTTGAGGATAGGTTTCTTAGTGTTATAAGTAGGCTAACATCTAAATAACATCAAGTGAAAAAAAAATTAACATTTTGTGTGTTCATTCACACTGAATAAGTTAGTGTTAAGTTAGATTAAGGTTTCAAAAGCAAACGTTAAATACCTTTGTCATGTTGGATCCACATCATCGTGATGAATGTTAGTGATTAGTTGCATTCTTTCTCTACTCTATTAAAGTTCAAGCATGCATTATCCTCTAGTTATGTCATCATCAAGGTTTTTGTTTTTGTTACACGTTTTTTCACTTCATTTTTTCAATTTCATTGTTCTTACCTTTACTTTTTTTTGCATTTGTGCTCTCTTTCCATCGCTAAACAATACATTTTATTGAGTTTCTACAACAAATTTACACATTTTTTAAGTTTTTACAATTCAGATTATTGTCGAAAAACTATGTTTATTTTACTTTTTGTTCTTTAGCATATTCAAGGTTTTGATTTTTTCTTACATGTTTCTATCTACTTTCTTGGTCTTTTTATTGTGCAAGTTGCAAGTTTCATTATCATCACTGCTTTGCATTAAAAAAAAATTTGTGGGCTTCATCTTTTTTTTCTACAAGAATTTTAGGTATTTTTTTATGATTGTTGCAATGCCTAAGACAATGGAATCAAGAACAAAAAATGTGCATTCCATGACCATCATCATAATGTGTGTTTGATCATCATCATAAAGTGTGCAACCATTGCCATTACAACAATTAAATGTACTACTCACACATCACAAACTTTTTGAATACAACATTTTTCTCACCTTTCTTAACATCCATTAATTGACATTGACTTAGCATTGAATGTGATTTCAGCATAAGTTGAATAGTTGTGGTTGAAATAAGAAAGTAAATAAAGGTGCATGAGTGCATCAAGAAATTAAAAAAAGAAGATGAAATCCAAAGAAGTTCATGAATATGGTAAGTACATGTACTAATTCCATTTTTAAAATTAGAAAACAAGTGTTTAAGGTCGTGCATTAAGTGTGGGCACAAGGGCCAATAGAGTGCATTGGCTAGTGAATTTGCTTACAATTAATCTATTTGATGATGTCAACAAAAAAATGGGATGGGAGCCCAACTAACTATAAGTTTTATTTGCTTCATTTGTTTGCCTTTTCTGATTTTTATATTGTCAAAACTTATTCACAAATTGTTAGTTGGGCATTGTTTGTTACCATGTGCATGGTTGCTAGCTAATGGGTAGTCTATTGTTTGCCTAGTAAGTGGGGACACACTAACAAATATTTGTTAACAAACAACTAGTTGTTTTTATCATGTGCCTATCCATGTTTAATAACTTAGTAGACATCAAGAATTTCATTCCAAGTGAACCTTTTCTTTCAAACAAGATGTGGATTTAAAGGCATGTTTTGGAAATAACATTAAAGTGACAATAACCCCAAAATGCAAGTTAAGCCAAAAATGGCTTTTAAAAAAAACTAAAAATGGGTGTGAACAATGTAATTTAAATCATTTTCCAATTTCTTATCTTTGGTCACATTGGGTTTTCTAACAAAAATTTGAAATGAATTTATTTGAGGTTTTGATCAAATAAATGCATACATGAGATCTCCAACTAAGTGAATATAGCTACAACAATCAATATTAGTGGACCAATGAAGAGGAGGGAGATCATACCTATAGGTAAAGGGGTTAAATGTGCAAATTCCATTTGTGAATTCTAACCTATGGTCTCCCACATAAGGTAGGTTAATTGTGCAAGTTTTAGAATCCCCCAATGAAAGCAATGATGATCACACAAGTAGCCGAGGGCCAAGCTGTGCAAATTCATTTTTAAATTGACCTAGGATTTCCAACACTAGCAGTAACCTAGCTCCCATTTGAAATTTTTGCCCATTTTGAAATTTATTCACATTTTAAAATTTGTAAAACTTTTTCCCAAAATTTTTTTTTTGTGAAAGCTTTCAATCATGTAACCTTGGGTAGAACCTCTTGTTTTTTTTATTGTGTTTAATCCAAGGTTTTTTTTTAATGTTGTGAGGTAGGTGGATTGGTGATCATTCACAAAAGGACATAGCCTAATTTGGTTATAAATTGAAAAGGAAAGTCCAATATTTTTGGAACCTAACTATAGTTGGGGTCTTCTACACAATTTTTTTTCCACATATTACATCCCAAAGGAAAAAATGGTTGATGAAAAAAATGCCAAAACCAATCATTTAAATTCTTGGACATTTTCACGGACCCAAAAAAAAAAATTATCAAATCTTGCATAAACTCAAATTAGTTTTTATCATATGTGAGTAACAAGAATCAATATCTATCAATATAATATCATTTTACAAGGTTGATTTGGCATCATACAAACAAACAATCTATTAAAAATGGTGCCAAGGTACTAATGAGCTTTGAAAATAATCATGTTCTTTCTTAGGATTCACCTTTCAACTACCTAAACTTTGAACACCACAAGAGTTAAGGTGCACATAAGCTATGAAATGCACAAGTTACAAAATGCATAGTACATATATACCATAGGGTAGCCTTTCAATATTGTGAAGCTTTGACTAATATACTTGGGATGAAAATATTGGGAGGTCACTAGGTTCAAAACTAGGTAGGTAGTAACCAAGGATGCAAAAAGAAAGGAGGAAGGCACTAATCATACTTGCATACAAGCCCATCAACAAACACTAGAAATGGGCTTTTGAATGTGAAGTTATATGTGCATTAAACATTTCAACTATTACCCTACATTTTGAATTTGAAATGTTGCATACATGTGTTATGCATATAGGTCATCTTTACATCAATATAGGGTTCTCAACACTAGATCTTTGTTAAAATCTTTTCAATATCACATGAGTGGTTATCATTCCTACAATTGTGGTGCATCATGCCTCTAACTAATTGAAGACTAAAAGAAAAGTTATAATATGAACTAAAAAATAAAATGGACAAGTTAATGGTGACAAGTAGTCTTGGAATGATAATGTTTTAAGTGGGGAATTGGTCATCAGGCTTTGTGAAAAGGTTGTTAATGTGTTAAATCACTTTTGATTTTTTTAAACAAAATATGTATTTACATAATAGAATAATTTGCAACATCTTTTTAGGTCATAAAAAAATTTAATGATTTTTTTCAACTTACAAATGAAATATTCTAAAATAAACATTCATTAAAATGGTAGGGTTAGTTCCTATTAGTGTGGACACACCCACAAGAAATTGTGGGGGGCTAAAAACATGAATTAATGGATGATTGGAATTAAATAGACATTGTTTATGTTAGATTTGCAAAAAAAGAAAATTGTAAAAGGCATGTAATTTTTTTTTGACTAAGTCACAAACTTATTTTGAAACTTATCATTGTTTTTTTTTAAAAGGAATAATATTATTGCACTTTTTTCCTACTATTATTTGGCATTGTTCATAAACATTTTATAATTTGTTGAGAATAATAATTCATAAAAAAACCTTGGAAATGTCATTACTACAAATTAACATATATTTTTTGCAATTCAATTATTCATGATGGAAGTAGTGGTCAATGCAAAAAACATGTATTTTTTCATTCACTTGTAAGAACATGCATGATGGCAATAATAAAATGATATGTACAATATTTATTGGATAAGGTTTTGTAATTAAATTCTAGGAAATTCCTTTGGGTTGGTAAATTAAAAATGAGCATGCTAATAATGCCCTCCAAGAATACTAATAGGAGAAAATGATAATTTCTAATTGGCAAACAATAATGATTAACAAGTGGCATGATGTCACAACCCTAGCCTTGGGTTCATGACCAAGGCTAAGGTTCGCAAAGGTGCGAGCCAAGACTGAAGCCTGGAAGTCATATTTCATGCTCTGGGAGTGTAGGAAAGTGTGAGGCAATGAACCCCCACACTCCCAAGTGAGTTCTCACTTTGGGAGTAGGAATCCCGATGGATTCTTGAATCTTTAGAGGGCGATTACAGAGGTCAAACTCATTGGATTGAAGAGTTCCTTATATCATTGGAAAATTCTTGGGACTTATATGTCTAAAATGATATGACATAACCCAATTGAGCACTTAAAACATAAGTTATGGCCAAACGAAGGGCCGGGAGTCAAATTGACAATTTGATTCCTAACCACTAAAAGTTAGGAATCGCCCTGATTCCTTTGCGTGCAGGTGGCGTGTCACATACCATTGGAAAGCTTTTGACGAGGGCTACAACTTTTCTTCATATCTCACTTCAATCCAAAGTTTACACACAAAGTTCTGGGCCTCCAAAGTCGCAAAAGTCCCAATTTCGGGAATTTCGAGATTCCAACTTGGGAATCCTGGGACAAAATGATATTTGAGTGTTGGCCTCGTGGTCAAACACAAAGAATACTATAAGGGGGAAGGTGGTGGCTTCCCCAAAGTATGGGTCGTGGTGAGTCTTGTGAATCTGTGTTTGCCCATTGTTTGTTTGTGCACCAAAAGTGCTCCAACTACACACTAACCAACTCGTTGTTTGGTTTATGTAGCTCTGTGTGAGTAATTGAATTACTTGTCATTATTCCTAGTTCCCATCCCAAAGCTCTAGCACGCCCTTTCTACCCCAAAAGTGTTAAGAGCTAAGAAGCGTGCCCCAACTTCTTCTTCTTCCGCTATTTTCACCTTTGGATTCACAATTGAATCCATCATGGAGTCTAGGGGTGTGTCACATGACCTTTGTATAGTTAATCATTTTGTGCAATCAACTTTTTAGGTTTATGGGTGGGGATGGGGGACAAATTAACACTATGCACTAGATGTGTTACATATTAATAAAAGTTCAAATGACCATTGGCCATGCCCTAAAATATTAACATGTGTTTGATCACTTAGATTCATTAAAAAATCATGGTTTTTGAAGACATGCAACTTCACTATTTTTTCCATCTTTATTAACATAAGAATGTAAGTTGCTAAGTTATTTGAAAAACCAATTACCTATAGGTCAATCTTTATTTACCACGTTGATTATTTTGATTTTTTTATTATAAAATAATCAAATTAGACAAGAAAAGGATATCATTGATCAAGACAACCAATGATATATAAGTCAATTAGACATGTGAACATGAAAACAACATTGTGCAAGGTAGTTGCAAATTACATTAAACAAAATGGATTGTCTTAGTGATGGGTTTTGAATCATTCTTGCATAAAATTTTCAACTTTTATTGGATATGATAAAAAAAGACCCACTTATGTGAAGCTAAAACATAAAGTCTTTCAATAATGAAAAAAACACAAGAAAGTAATGAATGGTCAACCCTACAAGGACTTTGTAAAGACTGTGCAAATGCATTTAAATTTGAAAATGAACTTTTATAAATTTGAAGAGAATTGTGTGGTTATTTATTGATAAAAAATTCATTTGTTCATAGTAATGGACTTTTGAAATCAAAAAATATGGACTGATCGTCTGACTAGAACATCACAAAATTTTAAAAAAATTATATTGATTCACATTCCAAATTTATTATTAGGATTTAATATGTAATGTAATACAAGATGATAAATTCATATGAAAAATCTTTTCAGTGAAAACCTTAATCATTTAATAGTTAGGGACTTTTGAATGGTTAAAATTTGACTATATTTTCATAAGTCCATATGAGTTGCAATTTTTGTTTTTTTTTCAATTTTTTTGTTCGAAAAACATATTTTTTGAAAGTTTTAGACGAGGCATTATTTTTATGGACTTTGTGGGTTTTCCTTTTCAGAATTTCAAATTAAAAAATGATATCAACAACATTAAATACAAGTTTTCACAAATTTGGGAAGGTTTGTAAGGGATTGAACATGTATTATTCAAAGATTAAAATAATAATATTTTTAAAAATAACAACCATGTCCATTTGAATCATTTTAAATAATCTTGTATGGACTTGTAGGGAGTGTAAAAATTGTCGAAAATGAGCCCCTTGACTGTGCATCTAGCCCTATAAGCTTTTATAAATCTAGAATTGATATTATTATGCATTAGTCCTCACACCAAAACATAATTCATGGTTTTCACAAAACCATTAATATAATCAACTTCTATTGCATCAAGTAAAAACGTCACATATAAAACATGACTAATTACATCCAAATGAAATTTAAACATTTGTATTTTGTTATAGCAAGTTTCATAAATGTTGAATAATTAACTATAATCAAATTATGTGACCAAACTAATTAACATGAACATTTATGTTTTGCTTGATGGCACAATGATTTACACACTCAATGTGTAATCTTGCTGTAATTGAACATCATTTCATTTACATAAATGATGTTTGTGTAAAACTTAGCCCAAAACTAATATTATAAACATTTTTTACAAATAAAATTATTAATTACAAGACATGGTAGAAATGTGGATTCAATTATGACTTTAGTTGTAACAAAAACAAGATTACATATTTAGACAATATGTGATTTTGGAGGAATGAATGTCATGGTGTGCACCAAATTGTCACAACATGGAAATTTCAATATTTACTTATATTTGATGCATCATGGTGGATATTCAAAAAAGATTGTGAGGAAAATTTGCAATTAATGGTGGTTTACATCTTAATCTATCATTATGTTGTGGAATTCATGCACATTTGAACAATTCAATTATTTATTGGAATAAATTTTTTGTTTGTAATTGTGTTGGTCTAACATTGCAATTATAAAAATTAAAAATTAATTTTTGTTGTTGTAATGGAAATTGGTTAATGAAAATTTGCACATACAAAAATAAATAAATAAATAAATACAAATATATAATTTCAATTTATTTTGAAGTCATAGAATTCAAATTAAATGATATTTAAATATTTAGCAATACATTATGTTATGATAATGTTCATAATTGTGATCTCTCTAGGTTGTAAAATGTTTTTACATTAAAAATGTACAAGTGGGCTACTTGTTATTTTTACCATTCTATAAAAAAAATAAAATTTTACAATTAATAAAATGGTAAACCATTATCAAATAAGAGGTTTTAATTATAAAAAAAACATTGGTGTACATTTACAAAAAACCATGACTATAAGTATTCATGGTTTTTATAACTTATTTTATTTTTGAAGCCCAAATCACTTACATGCAAATTAAAAACTCCAAAGTGAATGAAATCTTACACATCATGTTACTAATTTTCATGTTATACATAATTCCAATTTTCCTTAAAATCATGTACATTGTACCATGAATTTACCCTTTTGGATAAATCACAATATTTTAAAGTGATAAATGTTGATTGTTAAAAAAATTTATGATCAAAGTAAATCTCATGAAAGAATTGTTTAAATTAAATTACATCATGGGACATTTTTAAAAAAATATCATTAATGTTTTAAAAAAATTCCTTTGTTCAAGAAGATACTCCTTACAAAAAATACTAGATTTAATTCAACTTGATTCAATTTGAGCATTAATGATTACAACAAAAAAAAGGTGTCCTTTTAAAGAAGATGAAACAACTTGGGTTTTGCAACTTCCAAAATTGATTATATAGGTCTTCCAAAACAATTATGTATGAGTTGGTGCAAGTTCCTTGAAGAAAACATTTCTATTCATTTTTTCAACAATCATTTTCTTCCATTGCAAAAACACTAATGACTTTCATTCAAGCAAGATCACTTTTGAGAAAATGATTTGAATGCAAATCCATCCACTGAAAACACTCATCTTTAATTATTCCACCATATTTATTTCATTGGAAAGGGCATGACATTAGGGATGGTTAAAAGGTTTATCATAACAAAATAGATTTGATGCAAATCAAATTTTCTAGTGTGGATATGATGAAGTGTTCCAATCGTGTAGCAAAAGATAATTGTCCTCTACTTTTCACCTTATTCAATTCAATTTAATCATTGATCAATTTTCTTTTAAACACATTGCTAATTGTGCACCTAAAATGATAATTTTGTAACTAGTCCGTCATCTCAAAAAGAGGCTTTTAATCATGTCAACATATATGAATATGCAACAATTTTTAAAAAATTGAATTATATCTATATATATATTTGTGATGTTGCCAAGCTGGTGGTAATCCATAAACCAATATAGCCAAATTTGGCTATTGAAAATATGAAAGGAAATAATCCTTGGTTATTTTGGCTACCTACTTGAACCATGTATGGAAATTTAACAATGTTAGAAGACATTTTTGAATTGTTTTTGGATTTTGGCAAAAAATTTCAAACTTTCATTGACTTTGCAACAAAAAAACTTCATAGTAACACCAAAAAAAAAAGGTTGATATGCACACACATAAATATGTAAATGCTTATAATATGTGAATGTATATATAGTCAAGCAAACACACACAATGAACACACACATACATATACATTGGTGCAATCCCTAAGGTTAGAAAAAACGACTTCATTGTAGATTATTAAAATATATTGTTGTGTTGCCATGCTTGTACATAACACTTACGTCAAAATTGGTGCAATCTCTAAGGTTGGGAAAATGACTATCCTTTGTAAATTGTTAAAATAATGTTATTTTGCCATGCTTATGGGAGAAGCCATACCTAGCTATTCATAATTTGATTGAAAATGATGTTTATCGGCTCTAAATTTTCATTTCACGCCTCAATGTGTATAGCTTCATTCCTTAACCATGGATATTGGAAACTATGAAATTACTATTATTTGCTATCGAACCAACAATTTGAGCTCCACCTTGTTGCATACTATTAGTGACAATCAACTATTTTAAAAAATAAAAATAAAAATTCATATGCTTTTCAACAATTTATCATTATTTATGTCAATGTCAAATTTAATTTAAATTAATATAAATTTCACGGACATATAAAGACACATGTTAAAGACCCCATATACCAGTTCCAACTCATCACTGGAATTAACCCATTACTGATGGCCACTCAGCAGGGCAAATATACTAGGTGAACCCAGGGCCAAGATTGTGGACCTCAAGCTTGACCCTGGGTTTAAAAAGAAAACTAAAACATGAACCAAACATTGTTGAAATAACACACCTGTGCATTAGGCACGGGGTTCACACTCGTACTAGGTGAACCCAGGGCCAAGATTGTGGACCTCAGGCTTGACCCTGGGTTCACAGAACGTAATGCTCTGCAGGCTATGGCATTACCCTACGTCTCTAACTCGAGTCACATAATCCAAAGGAGAGGTAGGCTAGGCGTGGGTTTGTCTGTCCTGGAGTGTGGATCAAGTCTGTGGACGATTCCCAAGTCTTGGCATGTTTCCCAAGAAATCATCCATCGATAACTGTGACTTCCGACATGAGGATGTGGATGGATTTTGTTGGGACCTTATCTTTTTGGGGGGTGATAAGTAACCTTCTCCCTCGGCGTCCCTATGACAAAGTCCAGGACCCGAGATGTGGATTTTGGGACCTGGATTATTGGTTTCATTTCTCATCTATGCACATCATCCTTGGGGATTTGTGGTATTACAGGACCTCAATTTGGGACATGGGGTATGGGGTAAAGTGGTTGCTGTTAGGGTTATTTTTGGTGGCGAAATATATAGCTGCTTGGCGACAAAATAAAGGGGCTGCCATTTTGTTCAAAGGATTTTGGGGGGGGGGAATATATCACCCAAATTTGCCATATTTTGAGGGAAAAAGAAGAAGTTGAAATCGTCATATTTAGACCATAGGTTCTTATTCTACTTTTTCTCTCTGAGCTCTGGCCCAAGGTGATCCCTAGTCCACCTACCTCACAAAATTAAAAAAGGGGTGGGGTAAGGGGGGGTTGGAAAGAGGTGTGAGTTTCTTTGTGGACCTGGAAGTTTTGGGACCTGGAAGTTTTGGGACTTGGAATTTTTGGGACGTGGATTAGTGATCACAACAGCAGACCCGACCTGACAAGGCCTTGGCAAGCCCCCAAGTCAAGCTCATAGGCAGAGGGCTGGTAGGCTAGGAGTTTCACCTGCACACCACTGAGTTTGAACCCACGACCTTTTTGAGGTGTCAGGGTCCCACAATGGGACTTGGATTAGTTTTGATTTGTCCAGGCTTGTCCACTCGTTGCCTTTGGGACGTGATACGGAACTTGGGTTTTGGGTATTAGACGGGTATGCGGGAATCGGGACACGGGAGTTGGTTTTTCTTCTCCTCTCGCTCTCTCTCTCTCTCTCTCCGACGAGTGCGAGACGAAGGGGGCGAAGCGCGGGAGTGGAGCACCGGGGGCGATGTCGGGCGGGATTGCGCGAGGTCGTTTGGCGGAGGAGCGCAAGGCATGGCGCAAGAATCACCCACATGTATGTACGAATGACCGTGTGCTCTTTTTCGCACTCTCCACTTCCTGCAGGACTTTCTCTCTTTCGCTTCTGGAACCGCATTTATCTGTAGGGTTTTGCATGCGGCAGAATGGTGGGACTTTAGCATTCTTGTTTTCTGTCTGTCTGTCTGTCTGTCTTTTTGTGGGTTGTGCTTCCTGCCTCATGGTAGTGAAGTATAAGAAGTAAACAGAAGTTCGCGGTCCTTTTCCTTTCGACCATTTTTTCTGTTTTCGTTGTAATTTGAGTTGGAGCGAAAATGGAGGGCCTTCTTGTTGATGGCAGTTGTGTACTTTTGGGAATAAAGAAAATTCGGACTACTCTTTTAGCTTCCTTTTAACGTTTAGTTGCGGCTGGCTTTTCGTATGAGAGCTTGGTTCAGTGGTCAGTTGTAAACTCGAGTCTACATTTGATGACCAATTGTTCTTGGTAGTGTTTATGAGGACCTATGTGGAAGGAGTCATGTTTGAAGGCTCTCAACAAGCAAGCTTGAGGATGACTCTTAATCTGGGAAGATTAGGATAAACCAGCCTGAGGTCTATTGGGAAACCATGCATTATCTTGAATACTGTGAAGGCAATCATTGTCATGGAGTCCTTCTTTAATCCTTAGAAAATTATGGTTCATAGATTATGATCCGCTCCTCAAGTAGCTTGGAAGTATGTCCCCCAAATAGCCTTGGGACCTTGAGTGATGGAAATCCTCAGTTTTATCAAGTTGAAAAAAAAATCCAAGCCTTGACCCTTAGCCGTTTGTAGTGTTTCCTCTTTGGTTCCTTTTCTCTTGTGTTGATTCTGAACACCTTAAAATACTTCAGCATTCTTTTGCTGTTAACCTTCATGAATAATTGTTTTTATAACTTTCTGTTTGTATTTAGAGAGCATTTTGTTGATTCCATTTCAACAAGATTTGGTTTCTTGAATTCATCAATGTGAAGGTAAGTTTGTCAGAATCTGAAGCTTTATGAAGATGAATGTATCTTTTGGAGTTAAGTTTGTCAAAATCTGAAGTTGAAACTCTTCATTGTCATTCCAAGGATTACACATTGACATTCTTGAGAAAGTGTTCTCAGTCAAAATATTCATTTATTTACATGATTCATGTCTCCTATGGATTTCAATATTTCAGTTTCTGCAAAATTTAGCATGGTCAATAGTCAGTTTCATATTTCTTAAGGTTTTTTCACACAGTAGAATTAGTTGTAGCTCAAAATTAGTCTTCTGAGGTGAAAAGTCTATACTGCCAGCCTTCTGATAGAAACTCAATATGATTTAATGTATGATAGTAACATTCCACTGACTGCTGGGAGCTGATAAACTCATAGCTGATGAAGTCAATGGTGTTGTTATGAGAACTGGTCACTAGTATGTATTTTGTTGTCAAAGGCCTCCTAATATCCATGTGATTGTTGTTCAAACTGCTCCTCAGCATTTTCTCTGTGTTCTTTATGGTTGAGTTTCATATTCTTTTGTTTGTTGAAAGGTTGTCTGTAATCTAATTTCAGGTTATCTCTCAATTTTCTTTAGGTGATGTACTATCTTAAGTATGAAGAAATTCTCAGAAGTTATCAAGATGTTCTTGGAACTGCTTATATGACTAGTTCCACATAGGCCATTGCAGAATGGTTATCACCATGCTTATCTCTGAGGCAAATTTTAGGGCCATGGGAAAGTGCTGACAGTGGGATGTGTGCAGGGGTTTGTGGCAAGGCCAGAGTCAGGTGTAGATGGGGCACTGAATTTGATGATTTGGCAGTGCACTCTGCCTGGGAAAGCTGGGGTATGCAACCTCTGCCATGTCCCTCTTGTTTCGTCTGTGTTCTTGCTTCTTATGTTCTCCCAGTAGTGAAAATATGTTTTTGGAGGATTGCCAAAAGTACATAGCATAAGCTTACAAAGCAAGCAATATGAATGCTTTTGCCACTTTTTTGATCCTCTGTTAACTAGATGCATGGCTGCAAAATTCTTCCTTGGGGTAGATAAGTGTTCCTTGGAGGAAGACTCATGTCAATATCTAAGCTTTTTGTGTATGTTGCTGTCAATGAACCCAGGTTATGATACTGAGGTTTGTAGGACAGGGATCCTATGAATGCATGTTGGATCTAATTGCTGTTTGAGATCCTCCTCTTATAGAAGTAGTTATGTGGATCTGTGCAGACTGATTGGGAAGGTGGCTATTTTCCAATCACCATTCATTTCAGTGAGGATTATCCTAGTAAACCACCCAAGTGCAAATTTCCAGCAAGCTTTTTTCACCCTAATGTTTATCCCTCGGGCACAGTATGCCTCTCCATCCTCAATGAAGACTCTGTATGGCCTTCTAACCTTTCTTTGTTCTTTGTTCTTCAAGTCTTTTTGTGTCATTTTGAGATTTACAATACTTGAGTCACATATTCTTGAGTGCTTCTTTGAAAAGGACCAACCCCATGGTTAAAGCATTGATTTCAATCAACCTCAAGTTGTTTGATGTACTACTTGACCTGAACTGCCTCACAGTAGTACTTTTTCCTGTGAGAACTAAATTGCAAGAGGTGCACTGTGCTTGACATCATGTGATAACATGTGAATCCTCAGGGTTGGAGACCGGCAATAACAGTGAAACAAATTTTGGTGGGCATCCAGGAGCTCCTTGATGCTCCAAATCCAGCAGACCCAGCACAAACTGAAGCATATCAGCTCTTTATTCAGGTTGCAACTTTTGCCCATGTTGGGATGTTGGTGTTGAAACTGGTAACATGCACTGCAGTCCTTTGAAACATAGTGTTTTGTCAAGATCTGAAATTGTTTTCACATCAATGCATTGAGGACCACCAGAATGGGCCTATGGGTACCCAAAACAGTACTAAGGACATTACTTCAGTATTGAAAGGTGTTGATTGTTATGTATGTGTCAGGTTAACACTCTGAGCTCTGTTAGTATGCCAACATTTTTGGGACACAGCATGTCCTCAATTTCCTTTTGCCCTGTGATCAGTTAAATCCTTATTGGTGCTAAAATGTTGCCCTAATCATGCATGCAGGACCCAGATGAATATAAGCGACGTGTCAGACAACAAGCCAAGCTCTACCCTCCACCTGTTTAAATTCAACAACTTGCACCTCCGAGCTCATCATATTTCAACAGAAAAAAACTCCTGTGACATGGACGAAGTTGTTGACTGGAAACTAAGACTACTAGTAGACTTTAGATCTCTTTCTGTGGAATGACATATTTGTGTTCATTGTTCATTTGTGAATAGATTGGCCAATGAAGAGTGATTGTTTGCTCAGTGCTCATTTAGTATTAGTTTTTGTATTGTTTTCTGGTTGCTCCAAGATCACAAGTACAGGTTTTTGATTGTACATACAGTAGCTTGCCCAGACAGCCTCTCCATATTGATTGGAGAGGCTAGGGTGGATACCAGTGTTCAACCTGTCAAGTGAAGACTATTGAGAGCTTGGTAGGCTGCCTTGTTGCAATAAGAGTTCTGAACATTGGCATGCCACTTAATTCTGAGATGCATCTCAACTTTTTGGAAGTCTGTATTGTCCTCGATGTCTAACAGCCAGGGTATTTGCCTGTATCCTTCTTGGACCCAGCAGCACTCAGGTGTCTTGTTTTGTATACCAAGCTTCCAGCTGGCTTTGAATATACATATATATATATATATGAGCTGATTGCCTTATATAGTTAACTCACTGGAGGGTGCTCTTCTGTTGGTACTTGCATGACTGGCTGTTGTTAGTTACTTCAGGAGTTGTCTAACATAGAGTTCAGTTACTGGAAGGTGCTCTCTGAAAGTTTGTTTGTTGGCTTTGATTAGGTAGTGAATTGCACTAGTCTTGGACACAATCTACCAAGCTGCTTTTGGATCAAGTGGTGGTTGACCCCTCTCTCTGTTGCTTCTTTGTTTGTTTCTTTGTTTGGCCGTTCTGTCCTTCATAAACTTGGAATGTGGTCGATGGAAATATGGTGGCCAAGTATTGGGAACACAGTGACACTGGCAGAACCTGCAACCCTTTTGGTGTGCCTTATTGCCTGCAGATAGTTTGGCTTGAAAACTGATGTTGTAATGAATGATGCCTTTTGTGAGCTCCCAAGGCTGCCTGTTGCCATCTCTACACAATCAACACTGACTTTTCACCTGTTCACCCTGGGCTTCTGTGCCCCTTTGCCTTCTTTACTGAATCATGACAAGCAGCAAAGTCTTTGGGACTGGCTTCTTGTGCTCACAGATCCTAACCTTCTTTTGCTCTCCAATTTTGTAATTCCACAGTTTGATCACTGGATCTGTTTCAGAACTGGATGATTGCTGGAAAGCTTATGTTTGTACTTCTGGAAGCAATACCATTTCTTGCATTGGAAACCGAGCTCATGATTTTTGTCTGGGAGAAATGTAACTGGCTTAAGGTTATAACCTAATTCAACTTGGTATTGTCTACTATCTTGGAATCCTTTTCAGATAGCTGCTCAAAATTAGCTTCATTAGGAATTCACCATGGCATTATCTTGCTTTAGGAGACAATTTTGAGTTTTGCAATATACAATTGTCTGGAAAAGAATTCTTAATCCCAATGCAGAACTTTGGATCTGCAGAGCTTGCTCTTTGCTTGTAGCCAAGTTGGAATTTTAGATTTTCCCTAAACATTCATTTGTAGGTCTTGTTTTGATTAGTTGGACCTTGGGGTGGAGACATGGTCTCCAGATTGGAGGTAGATATGAAGACAGGAGAGTCTTCTGCAGCTCATAGCGATTCTAGAACTCTGTGTTTCTAGCCATGCCAGGTACATCACCTCAAATGGTTTGTCTGCTTGAAATGAGAAAAAATAATCCCCAAACACCAAAATCAACCCATTTGTTTCAAGACATGGAGTTGATCAACCTGAATTTGTGAGCAATTGGGAAGTGTGGCATTTGTGTCTCACCAATTAGTCATGTCTTTTGGTGTTTTGTTGTGGGGTGTCTCTGTGTGTGTGCATGCAATTGGGAAGTGAATGTTTTGGTTCTGTTCAAGAGTCAGTTCCTGTCTTGATATGCAACATGACTCCAGAAACTTCAGTACAACTGAATTGGAAATCAGTATGGGAGCTATATTTCCTGGGATCAAACAACTAGCCATCTGTACAAATGCTCAAAGATAGTTCATCACAAACACTCTGCTAGAAGTGTGTGGCTAGATTGTAATGCTTGTGTTCTCTGTGCAAAATGTTTGACTGAAATGAATGATAGTAACTATACAACAACATGACATGTATATATTGGTGTTATCCATCTAGAGGTTTGTGGCTATGATACGTTCATAGGGGTTACTGGTTACTAGGTTGCAGTAACACTGCAATTTGGGGCAGTTTGATGGCATTCTCACATGAAATTCATCATGAGTGACAGTAATTCCAACTGTTCCAGTGAAGGAACGATGGCAGACAACAAGTGGAGGTTATGGAAATTTCTATGTCTCTGTCCACAAAGAGGTGTTTACATTACCATTTTTCATCTCCTCATCAGTCCTGCAGGTGCATCCAAAGTCAGTCAAACATGAATAGGACATTAGTCATTGCAGAATAAGATATACTATACAGTCATGAAAAAAGATTGTAAAGCTCATGAACTATGCACATGGTGATTTGGAATGTGATTTTTTGTCATTTTAGAGATTTCTCTAAGCTCCCAGGTGACCTTCATCCAAATCTGGCTCCTGAAAACCATCTTCTTGGAACAATAAGCTGCTGCTATAGAAATGGATTTTTTGGGTCAGAGAAGCACGTGCTTTCCATATACTTCTACATCATGCTGCTCAAATACTATGCTGATGTTGCTCCTGCAGAAGGTGCTCCTGTAAAGTTGAGTAGGATTCCTTTGATGATAGATGTCACAGTTTGTAGTGCCAAATCTCTCTTCTACACTTTGTGTCAATGTTCTTGGCATGGGGACTCAACTCTATAGACCTGAAGCAAGAAGACAGGGTGTACTCCTTTAACTAGGCTTGTGCCAAACACATTAGGGGAATTCTATTCATAAAGTTACAGAGAAGTGTGAGCCTACAGCTGCAAGTGAGGAAAAATATCCCATCTAATTTGTGAGAACAAATTGGTCTTATGGGGCACCAGGTTGTCAATCAAGAAAGCACACACAAGGAGTGTGAACGAATATGTGCATCCATGAGTAAAGAGCTGGAGGATTGTCGGGACCAGATCAAGACCATGCGCATAAATGCAGGACTTCCCATGCCCTGCAGAGATGGTATGAAACTATACATTTTTGAAATGTTGAACCATTTGTTTCTGTTACAAACTTAACCCCCTATCTTCATGACTAGATTTGATGTGAAAAAGCAGTGTCCATAACTCAGTTCATAACAAAGTGAATCTCTGCCTAAGTGCAAGCATGATGTTTTGTGTTTACTGTGGATCAGGAGTTTTATTTTGCATTTGCATTTTTTGACTCCATCTTCCAGCAGATGAGAAGATGTTGAGGATTCATTACGGCACTGTGTATGGAAAGAGGTTATCACTGAAAGGATCAAAGAATTGATTCAAATTGGTTTGTGCCCAGAGTGGGTGTTTACAGTGATTGTGTGTGGTTTGCTGTTTTTCAGAATTTCTAGGTCCAGGGAAGTTTGGAGCTGGATCTGCCAGGGTCAATCAGTGCCCACATAAAGTAGGAGTGGTGGAAGTGGATCCATATGCACCAACAACCCCAAATGTTTTCAATGGAGGAGAAGGTTTCCCACGCTCTGGTCCTAAGCCTCGAGGGGTGAAACAATTAACACCGACTTGTCCTATTGGAACACTTGTCAATGCATCTTCCAGCCTCCCAACGCAAGTCTCATGATCTTCTCAACACTCATCCTCCTCTTGTTTTCGCGTTTAGTTTTGTGCATATGTTCTCTTCACATCTCTGCAATATATATCACATGGGGCCTGTGAGGACATCCCACATGACCTCAAGTGAAAAAGTGCACTGTTTTTTATGTCAAATTTACTGCTATGAGGGGAAAACATAAATTCAAGCTGAGATGCAGGAAAAGATGAGTGACAAGCTGAATCTATGGGAAGATGAAAGGAAATGACAAGGGGCAATCTATGGGCATATGAATTTAGTTTGTTCAACCTTATTGTAAATGTCAATGAAAAGGGACATGGGGCTATGCCATTAATCCCTCATCTTTCATATTCTCTGATTAGTATAATTGAAACTGGAATCTAATAAAGAAATATAGCAGTATTTTCCATGAGAGAGTTCCCCATAGGCTCCTTGTGAATCTTACCTTGGGTTAGGGGATTCACCTCTCCTACCAACCCAGAAGCATGATTTCTTTCAACATGATTTCATTGGATCAGAACTATATAATTGGCATCTACACATGAACTCTATAAAATGCAAGTTTGAACATTTGTTCTTAACATTTGTTCTTCTCTCTCTGCAGGTTCTCGATAGAGACTGTTTGTCCAGATCCAGGGAGAGATGCAGGAAGGGAGAACAACAAGAAGCTGATTCGACCACTTCGCCATAAAACAACAGCCGTTTACAGACCGTCGAGTAGTAAGAAGACAGAGTCTTATTCTTCAAGTGGAAGGGGAGGAGTTAGCAGTAGAGGTGGATATAATAATAATAAGCGCAAAATTGCTGAGGATTCTCCTCTCCACCACAAGCAACCTAGGTATGATGCAAGGCCAGTTTCATCTGCACCGTCAACAAGTACTCGCACTCTAGCTCCTAGCGAACGCTACAATTTCTACCGCTTTTATGGTATGTCTGTCAGTCCTCTCCTTCGCAACACCCATTTCTTGCTTGATTTGTATTCTTTCAATGACCGTTCTGAGCCTCACTCAAATGGATCTGAAGCACCATGTGAGAAACATGGGTCTGAAACACCATGTTATCATTTACAGTTCACCAACTAATCAAAAGACCTGTTCAATAATGTGAAGGTTATGCTGGCCAAGGTGCCAAGACCAGTAATGGATGGCGACATGGGTCAGCATAGGCATACCGAACAACTTTAAATGGACCTGAACTGTGCCTGATGTTCTTGTCCATTACACAGTTGATGGAGGATTTCAGCAATTGAAAGACTGAAAAAATCTTCCAACTTAATTACCCATCAAATCCCCTCACAAACTTGGGTGTATTGACAAATCTCCGAACAGCTCTCTCTCTCTCTCTCTCTCTGAGAACTGTATTTCATCAAAGGTTGGAAGGAGCAGGAGTATGTTTGTCAAAGTGCGAAGGACCCATTTTCCATATGCCATTTATGTGTGCAATAGCTAACAAAACAATTCTACCAGCCTGATCTTAGCATCAGGTAGGCAAAATCCTTTCCTGTTAACTTTCAAAAACTACTTGAAGCAGCCTTCAAATCCACTCTTGTGCTCTGTTCTCTACAGAGGTTCTATGCATCTCTGAGGCACACAAAATGAATGTCCTGTGTTTCTTCTACAAAAGTTTGTCAGTGCTCAAAAATATTCCCAAACCTAATCCAACATACCTAAAATCCTACAGGTCCTGTGTTGATCACCTTCATGGCTACCTTCAATTTGCCAATGGAATGCTACATGTAAAAAAATGAGAGCCAGCATGTGCGTCTTTTCAGGGGCTCCTCAAAAATGTTAGTTGTCATTTCTGTAGTAATCAATTATCTTTCTACTCCAAGCTTCTTGAAGCAATACTAAAACTCATGCTGTGGTCCAGCTATGGTGTTAAATAAACTCCTATGCTATGGTGTTAAATACTAACCCCAAACAGGATGATTCCTTGAAACTTGAAGCCATTAAGCATCTGAAAGTCCATATGCACGTTTGGCTGACTCAAGAGTATTGGAAAGCAGCATGGCAATGGTCATTGGCCCGACACCCCCTGGCACTGGTGTAATTTTTGATGCTACTTGACAAGCTTCTGGGTAGCACACATCTCCCACCAACCGGTAGCCCTCCTTGGAATCTGCACTCTGTCATTGACATTGGATAACTCAATATTTAGCCTTGATGGTAATCTTTATCCTAAGAACCTGTCACAGGACACCTCCATGAACGGTTTGGAGCACCAATAGATAAGAGAAAGGTTCAAAAACAAACCTCTATTGCATTGATGCCAACATCAATTACAACAGCCCCAGGTTTCAGCCAACTGCCTCGCACCATGCAGGGCACTCCTGCTGCTGCAATTACAATGTCTGCAGTCCTAGTAATTCTTGCAGGATCTGGTGTATGACAATGAACCACTGTCACAGTTGCATTTTGCCGCTGCAACCACCCTGCTCTAATGTTAGGTCCAACCAATGCAAACAGAGATGGCTGAGGAACAAATATGCGCAACTACAACACCAACTTCATAGTATACGAGCCTATATCAACATCTTGCAAAAGAAAGAGCAATATCCCTCAATACTTCAGATTTGACAAATGCATCAAGCAAATCATACACAGAATGCACTTGCATAGGTTATGGGATGCCACATGACACCTGTAAGAGCAGAGCCACAGGCATGCCCACGATATTGCTCCGACCTATAACAACAGCATGCTTGCCTGCCATCTCCACTCCTGAGCGCAGCAGTAACTCAATGCAGCCTCTTGGAGTGCATGCAACAAAGAGTGGTGTCCGGCCTTGCATGACCAAGCCTCCCATGTTCATGGGATGGAAACCATCCACATCCTTCTCCATGCTCACTGTGCCCACCACTCTCTCTGAAGACATGTGCTACATCCCAATCCAAACGTCACAAAGATCAGCCACTAGGTCATTCCTCACCACAAGACATGCCTCCACTTAACCCATGGTAGATCCCATATTCTGAAAGAGCTGGGCCAGATTGTGGAAACTGGGAAAAACTGTGTCATGCAGCACAGCAAAAATATAACTACCTGTGGGAGGGGAAGCTGCACAAGAACTCCATGGACAAGGGGGTCATCATCATATCTCTTGACATGACGCACAACTTCAGCCTCAGGTGATTCCTCTGGTAAAGTAATGCTAAATGATTGAAACCCTACTTCCTCACAGGCCCTCTTTTTGCTTCGCACATATGTTTCTGAGTCTGTGCGTGATCCCACCAAGACCACTGCAAGACCTGGAACTTTCCCCACTGACTTTTTCATCTGCTCCACTTCCTTGGAAATCTCCCAAAGAATTTCTTGAGAAATAGCTTTCCCATCAATGATGCTTGCAGCTGGGTCTGTGATAGTCACTGCATGTACACATGGACACCATCTCCCCCCCCAAACATCAGCACCCGAGCCTCATGAAAACCAACTGGTTTTTCCAATCAGTGATCCACCAGCATACAAAAGTTGCATGCAAAATGGGCCAGCATCTGAGTACATGGACTCTAATCATTTGGAAATGCCCCAAAATCTCAGAGCAACTGAATGAAGAATTGGCCCAAAACCCTAAACCCAATACATAATTTTACTAGTTTTTTAGAACATGAAGGATCCCAGAACCCTTGCATGAACACATTACGATTATGTCATTGTACACTAAAAAACCAGGGAAGGCAAGTACACCCTGAAAGACTTTTGTCACAAGTCTTACCCTCTTCATGAAGGATCGATGGGCATGGTGGCAACTCAAGTGGAGGCTTCCACACATCTTTAGTGTCCCAACCCAGTAAAGAAGGAGGCCGGTTTTGTTTGGGTGCAACAAGAGTATCTGTGGCATAAGCTTGTCTTGCACCTGAAGAAAACAACCCACAGCCTTCCATTATCTGAGCAAGGACTGCATGCATGAATCCACCTTATTACCCACATCTGTTATGTAGCTTGCTCCCCTTAGCATGTGTTCCAGTCATCCTATTCTTCGGTCTCACACGGCCAGTCCCTCCTCTCATGTCTCACAGCCTTGTCTGTCACGCTCCACATCCAGGGTTTACCACTAAATTTCCAGAAGTGTACATGTTCTGATGGCAGGAACTCAGCTGGCGACCGGACAAGAAATTCTTCTACCGACGACTCTAAAGCCCTCTAAGTGAAGAATGACTTGATGTTCGTTTCTCTTTCAATTGGTTTATTTGTAACTTCTGTAATCCGTTTCAGAATTTCTGTCTCGCTCGTCTTACACACACGCAAAATGGTAGCAAAGAACCAACCACATTCATTACTACCCCAAAATGACAATACAAAAACCGCAAAAAACAGAGACAACCTTCAAAATTTCCGTTCTCATCAGCTGCTAAAACAGCGAACAAAAAATCCCCCTCCCACCATAAACCCAACGAAAAAAACTTAAAAAAATAAAAATCACAACCCAAACATGGGTACCTGTTGCCAATGAGCGGGGATAAATCGCCTGGAAGAAACAACAGCTCGATGAACCCAGGGACCGCGACCACCAAAACGGCAGGGAAGACGACGTTGAGCGCAGACCCTTGACGAAAAACAGATAACAGGCGTGAGATGGATACATACTTACCGTTCCAAAGCAAGGTATAAGTTAACAAACACACAAGAAACGAAAGAGGAAAAAAAGGAACAAAACGCGCACGCACACAACACACAACAGAGGTTGAATGAAGTGTGCAGTGCGAGAGGGAGCTAAGTTAGTAGCTATTGTTTTTATCGTTTTGTGTGTGCGCGAAGGAATGTGGTGTCTAGTGCAAGACGGCGACGCCGCGCGATCATGGTGTGCAGTGGACACATGCTCTTACACGTCGCGCAAAGTGATGAGTAGTACATAGATGAAATATATGAATGCATGGCGCCCACATGGGGATTGCTGGCTGTTCTCTTTCCTCATCAAAAACAGCGGTACAAACCATGATTTAAACCCTAATTTTTATATCACACACACGGCGCAATGCCCCCATTTTCCTCCTCTCTCTCTCTCTCTCTCTCTCTCGGAGTGACCCTTTCTCTCTCTTTTTTCTCCCCTCCTTTTCTGTCAAACTGAAGTCAACATTCCTCATCACAAATGAAGGCCATCTAGGTGTCGAAAACAGCGGCTGAAAGCATCGTTTAAACCCTAATTCTAATACCACACAAACAGCGCAAAGCCCACATTTTCCTTCTCTCTCTCTCTCTCTTCCAGTGGCTCTTTTTTCTACCCTCTTTTTTTAGCAAACTGAAGTCAACTTTTTAAATAGACAATTTTGATTCTGGCAACTCCAATTGGAAGCTTTACCACAATTTGGAGCCAAAATGAACTCTAAACTAGACCCAAAACTCAATTGTTTTGAGGAATTGAACTAGATTCAAATATGAAACTTTAGGGATTTCAAGAATAGGGCTTAGAACAACATTAAGGCTTTAATTGATTTAAAAAACCAATTGGAACCAAAATAAGACATTCTTTTCAAAACTTGAAGGTCCAATCTAGACAACACTATCTTTTCCTTGAAGAAAAACTCTTTTAAGTTGAAGGGGAATTACTCTAATGCAAAAGATGTGATGATTAGAGAATAATAAAATTATCTCACTTTTTATCAAATGAAAAGAGTTCAAAGGTTTTCCTAAGATTCATTCTCGTTCCACATACTATTTGAATTTGAAATGAAGAGGTGAAAGTTCAATAAGCTATTCAATTAGATCCATATTATTGGTGTATTACATAACCATCCCATTAAAATTTCCTCAAATCCTCAAGAACACAAAATTTCCATGGTTTTGTTCATTTTCCCGATATCATTTGAAATACACTTTGGCCACAACTTTCAAAGTTAAAAACATACCATTTCCAAATTTGTTCATTTTCCCAATATCATTTGAAGTACAATTTGGCCACAACTTTTGAAAGTTAAAAAAATCCCATTTCCAAATTTGTTCTTCAGTATTACAATCTTACACAAGAACTGTCAATGCTATTAGATAACTTTGGTTTATACAAGCAACTGGTCCAGAATGATCTCTTTGTTCCATTCCCCCAATTTTAAACTGACCTAACTTCATTTCTGTAAATCCAAATGATGAAATTCAAAGTAATTCCAATAACTTCAAACATGCAATGGTTTCCAAGATAAGTTAGCACACATTGTTGGTGATGAACATAATGCTGACATTAATTTGAGGTTTCTGTGATATTGTAATCCTGTAAGAACACAATTTCAGCAAATTTGGCACATGTCAGATCTTTTATTCATGTTCCCGGTCAAAAATAATTCTCAAGAGAGAGAATCAGAAAAGATAAAACTATTGATGTGATCCTGCCCGATTTCCCAAGAACTGATCTCTGAACCTGCTGAATATTCGACACCATCCAAGTCCACTGGGTTACAGAAAATCCTCATCAGGGTTACCCAAGCGAATTACCACTTACCACTATACATTCAAAATTCTCTGTGGGATCTTGTGTGCTTATACTCAATTGTTAAAAGTCTGGAATAATTCAAATTGGGGCTGCCAGACCAATTTTTGAAATAATTAAATATTTCGACAAATTCTGCTGAATATCAGTGGTAAGTGCAGTGTCTAAAATCATCAGAGATAAGTATAGTATCCACAAGCTTTAGAATTAGAAATGGAGGAACAGATTAGACTCCCATCAAGGTCTTAAAATAGTATAAGGACTCATGAGGTTTGTACAGCATTCTGGTCTATCAAGAGGTGATGGGTCAGAATCTCTATACCCTAAAAGGTGAGCTGTCACTTGTGGTCCACTGTGCAGAATAACAAGGTACAAAGAAGAGGAGTATTGTAATGTTAAGTTTGTCCAACAAAAACATTCCTCTGGCCTGTTGGAAAAACTTACAACACTGAAATCTACATCAGTGCATCAGCTGAAGCAAATTCCTAAAAGTTTCCCTGGGAGCCCAGGTCTAACACATCCTATGATTCATGTCCAAATGACTTACACTACAGCTGACTCAACAATTACTGTGGACTTAATTGGCACTGGTATTTGTCAGTACCTTTTGAAGGACTACAATCCAACCAATGTGATTTATGCTGATCTAAATGTTGAATGGGGCTAAGGTGCCCCTTCCACAGTGAGCCTTGGAAGCCTGTGAACAGAATCAGCACCAAGTCATCTTGTCAGAATCACAAAATATCCAAGGATTCCACACATGAGTAGCACAGCAAACCTGGCCATGGTCATACAACTAACCCAGTAGTTTGCTCACTTTGGTAAATCTGATTCTTACAGAAATTACCATCCTCAGTCTATCTACTGTATTATATACACAGAATTGATGTTGAAAAGACATTTCTCTATGCAAGAAAGTAATCAACCATACAGCTCCTGACCTAATAGAAATACATGAACCCTAATAAAGCACCCAGGACTGAACTTCAGGGTTACGTAAAGCATGCCACTATAATCAAGCTAAAAAGAGTAATGACTTAGTGACCTAATGAGCAAAAGGATTCAAACCCTACCTTATGCTCCATTCCATCTCTACACCTTGCCACATCTGTCAGAAGTGTCATTGCTTCTCTAGCATGCCTGTGGATGGCATATCCCACAAGCATCAAATTCCAATAATCTGACTCCTGTTCAACACTCTCTGCACATCCACAATGTTCAGATTTTGCATAGGTACACGTCAAGAGGCTACTGCCCACAAAGACACTAGATGTACAACTGCATTGAACAATTTGCTTTTCATCACTTTTGCACCCTTTCAAGTACCTCTTCACTGGCAGACAAAACATCTTACTCACCTTAAGTGGATTTCACAGAACTTGAGTACTCTTTGAGAGACAGCTCAACATCAAGTTTACCACCTTTCACTTGGTTTTGGTGGCTTTATGATGAAGTCACCCAATCCCTGTGTTGTTGCTAGTTTCCTGAACAAAGCTGCTGTAGATATTTGCCACTTTCTACAAAGCGTGAAGGCAGCTGAGAATCTCAGAATCCAAATTATTCGTCGCATCATGTTTTTATTGTCCACCATGGAGTAGTATCTCAATAGCCCTTGGGTTATTGCTCTATACCGTCGCATGATTTCCTCTGGCTCTAAATGAATCCATGCACTCATCCCTCGGGGCCAATCATGGTCATTGGCAAACCCTCGATCCACCAGTTTTTGTACAAGCTCATTTATTGGTGCTTCCAAGAAGATCCTACCAAATGCACGTTCTGCTCTCCCTTTAACCAAGCTTTCTGTATACTTCTTGTTCCTGGTACCTATTAAAGTCCCAAGGAACTTAGCTTTGTCACTGCCTAAATGTGTGATTGTGATGTCATCTTTGCACAATTGCAGGTTCAAATCCTTGTTCAGAAACACCAAGATTTCATCTTTGATTTGGACTGCCAATCTCTTAGGGCCATCTACTCCTACCACCCACTGATCTGCATATCGAGCATAGTGAATCTCAGTATGCACCTTTGTTGTCACTTCCTGATTGTGCTTGCCTTGAGCTTCCACCCTTTCTCTCTCCAGGCTTAAATTCTGACAAGTATCCAGAGCATTTTCAAAGCCCACGTTCAAGGCATCATCACCCGTTGAAATTCTCAAAGTGAGTTTCTTTAACCAGACATCAAATTCATGCAAGTAGATGTTAACAAACAAAGGCCAAAGGATCCTGCCTTTAGACACACCAGTTAAGTTGTGGTGCTGTTGTTTGCTATTGTTCACAAGTCCTGCACGAACAAGCTTCTGGTACAAGTCCAGAATCTGTTGATCCTTCACTTCTTTCATGATTAGGTTTCCCAAAATCTCATGATCCATGGAATCTAAAATTCCAATTTTACTTCCTGCAATCAGCCAAGTGGTGCCAGTCCAGCTTCGGATGTCTCTCAGTGTTGAAAATGCAGTTTGGACAGGTTTGTATCCAAAGTTTAACTCTGAAAACTTCTGTTCAAAAACTGGCTCAAGCATACTTCTGAAGGCTTCCTGGACCACTTTGTCCAAAATGGATGGAGTTCCAACCGGCAACATTTTCGCATTCCCTTGTTGAACAAACTCTTTATGTAAAGGTTGAAACTGAAAAGACCGGTCCTTCATTTGATTGATAATGGAAGGAATCATCCTCACGTTGAAAACATCAAGCTCCAACTTACCACCGCTTCCTCCTCGCATTGGCCTCTTCCTTGAATGTGACTGCACTTTCCGGTATGCAGTTTTGTAGATCCGGGGGTCAAATAGAGAAGAATACTTGCATTGAAAGTCGTGACAAAAGTTCTGTGCACCTTTTTGATCTCCTCGCTGCCAATTCCATGTTCATCAACGATGCCAGCATTGAGATCCATCAGGATGTGAACGCGAAGAAAACCCTAAAACATAGGTACTATCAAAGGAAAATTCATTGTCATTGAGAGAGAGAGAGAGAGAGAGAGAGAGAGAGAGCATACCTCGAAAGGAGGCCGCGATGAGGAGAGCGAAGAGAAGAGACGAGCTGTAACCCTCCCCGTTCTCCCCATCGTTGCTCACTACGATTGCTGTGGGCTCGAATCTTCGCTTCTGTGATCTGTTTGCACAGTTTTCGCCAGAGCATCGCTTTTTGGTTAAGTGAAGTTTTGGAGGAAACGGAAAAGAAAGGACGAAAACGGGGGATGAGAGAGCTGCTTAACCTATTTGCACTAACATGATGATGATAATACCAAAAAAACAGTGCTAAAAGGAGAGCTCCTGATTTGGAGAACCAAGAATCAGGCTAGGGACCAAGGTACAGTCCAACTCAAGGATTCAATTTTCTTCAAATCAGTCCAAATTGGTTCTTAGGAAATTGGACCCTTGGACCCTCGTCTAAAGTGGGCCTTAGGTTGCGATCAGGGGTTTGTTTTTCAGTTTTGTGATGTACTGGCCATCATCCACAAGAGGAATTACCCAAATTTGGCCGCAGTGCTGAGAGAGAGAAAAATTAAACAATTAAGAATACTGCTATATTTTGGTGATCGTTCTCAGTTGTATTGTCAACTTTGAATAATTAAATCAATTTGGAAGTAAAAAATTAAAAACATACTTTGGTAGAACAATATCTCGTTTCAATATTTCCATTTTTTTAATGAGTAACACTCTTGAAAATTTGTTGAAAAATGGAGTAGTCAAGTGAAAATGAAATGTGTGATTTTTTTTCTCAATGATGTTCCTATGGAAGAAATGTTTAAAGATCATCTCAGTTTGGAAATAAAAAGCAACAAAGTTCTTGAAAATGAAAAAGAAAGAATGAAAATGAACCTTCAAAAGTTGCATGCTTAGAGAATTAAATGAAGACCATAAGACACAAATGCACTTTGTTGAGTTTTTTTCTATGTTAACAATAATAGAGAAGTTGATTTTAACAATCCTCACATGATACATTGTATATGTTAACAATAATAAAGAAGTTGATTTTAACAATCCTCACATGATACATTGTATTCTTTGTTGCAACAATCTTGTCATTGATGCATTTAATCCCAAAATTTAAGCAAGAAAAGGTTTGATTTCATGTTACAAAACAAATGGTATAACAACTTTCAAAAAGAATGTGAATGTAAATCATGTCATTATTGCAAAACAAATTGAGGAGGTCAATAATTCATTAAGAGAAACCATTTAGAGGCAACCAACAAAGAAATTGCCTATTTGGTGAACAAATTTCAAATTTTTTTGTCGCAAAGATTTAAAAAAAAGGATGATGTGTACCAAAAAGATGAATTTTTGCAAGACTTAGGCCTTTTGATTGTCTAAAATCACTTGCCAATATAATTTGTGAAAAGTATTTGGATGATGCAATCTAGCCTTACAAATTTATGTTTTTGAACATGGTTTTTCTTTTAACAAAATAATTTTCTCAAGAAGTGTTGTTTGACTTGATGGAGAAAGAAAAACAATAGTATGTTCTACCAAAAATATTATAATTTAATATCGCAACAAATTTTTTTGATTATGAATGTTTCAAGTTGCACTTGACATTTTTGTTTTTGTGATAAATCTTTAAGGGTTGATTGGTAGCCAAAACATGTCACTATTGGTTTGTTTGAGAAAATTGAAATTAATGGTCAAGTCTTAGTAAAAAATTGAGAAAATTGTTGGATGAATATTATTTGAAGACAAAAAATTTACTTATGTAAAAGATGAGGCATCAAATCTAAATGTTATGACAATTATTTAAAAATTTGTTGTGAGTTGTGAATGTTTGGGTTTGGAAGAAAACTTTCAAGGATTCTATTTTGGCCATGTTTTTGGTAAAGCTTGCCACTATGTGACAACAAATGAGAAAATGTGTTGAAATCTAGGTATGTTTCTATTCAGTCTATTCAATCAAATTTGCAAAAATGTATAACTTGGTCTTAGAAGTTTAGAAAAGGCAAATAAGAATGGAACAAAGTTTGTGAGGACTTTAATATTTGTCCGAGAAACAAAACATTCTAGTGAAAACAAGGTAATTTTTTTTCACCTAAAATGCTTCCTCTTTTTACTTGACACACTTTCAAATAATTGTTGATTATCTTTCCTTACTTGTAGGTGCTTGTGTTTTGAATTAGTTTTCAAAGCCACTAATTGCTAAGTGATGCATTGCATTTCGTAATAACAATGTGTTTGAAAATGAAGGAAAAAACAAAAATCCCATCAACCTTAGTCAATTTGATAAATGGTGATTTTGGGGTTGTTTTGGAGTTGTCTTTACTAGCTTTTAACATAAAGGAGGTTATAGGGGGTGTTGGAGTCTTTTCTTTTTTTTCTAAAGAAATATGATGTAAAAAAACCGATTACATGTTTTTTTGATGTTAGACCTTATAGTTAAAAAACTTTGCTATCATTTTATATTGGTTGAGAAAAATTGTGACTATTATTGAGGAATATTCCATGTTATCAAAACCATATATTTCAAATTTAAGGGTTTATCTTTACATCCAACGTTAGAATTTAAAATTGGTTATATAGATCCAACTATTGAAGAATAATTGAAAAAGATTGCAGAAAAAGACATTTTTGAACAAACTACTAGCACAAATGGGTTAGTGAAAAAGCTTGTGGGTAAAAAGCTACAATTTTTTAGAAGATACCAAATAAACATCAAGGATATCAAATGTCCTTTTCAGTGTGAAAAAAACCCAAATCCATATTTCTCATTGTTGGTCTTCTGAACTACCAAATATTAAACATTGTAGGATTTCAAATTGAAAAAGAAAGGATTTTGTTCTTAGTTGACATCCTATCAAATTTAAAAAGGTGTCATTTACAAATAGCCAATTTGAAAAAGTTGATATTTATGAATAAAATTTGACATAATGATTCAAGAGGTGGTTACAAATCACCTTTTAATTTGGTGGAGTTAATTGAAAATGATTTAAAGTTTAAAAAAAAAGTTAGAACAATTTGAAGGTTCATTTGAATAAAATGAAGTTGTAAACATATGAAATTATAGAAGAAAGAAAGTTTCTTATATATTTTTTATTTTTTGTTATTTTTACCATGTTTTGGTAATTTTTGAATTTAATAATAATAAAATCATTTTGTTGGAAGTAATTGAACTTTTGATAATTGACTTGTGAGAATTGCCTTTGAGAGTCAATTCGTTTTAAATTTGTGAGAATTGGCCGTTAAAGAATTAGTTGGATTTGTTTTCAAAAGTTTGATACCTTGGCTTGTTCTTTTTAATTGAAAAAATATTTTTTTAGAATACCAATTTGGTTCTTAAAATGTTATGTGAGAATTAGAACCTATGTTTCTTCCAAACAAAACAAAAACTACCCAATACTAATATAATTTGAATTGCTCGCCCAAATGTGAAGAGAAGACCTTGACGATAGAGCTCAATTGTGAAAAAATATTTAAAATATTAAATTAATTTCCAATGTCCTAAATCTCTCAAAATTCAACACCTCCTCAACCTTAGGTTAAGAATTACAAAATCACCTCCAAGAAATCTCACTCAGCAAGGGCTTTCCTACAATGCCAAAAACTTGGTCCAATTTCCCTAAAATATTTAGTTTGATTTTGCTAAATTTTCTTTGACAAAATTATTCAATACCCTATAACTCTGTCACTGCAGGTCTAAACCACCTCAATGCACCCTTACCCTCAGAGGGCTCTCCAATAGTACTAACAGCATGAAGGGGGGGGGGGGGGGAAAGACACCTTGGGTTGGGAGATCTTAATGTGATAAACAAACAAAACAAACAAGGGGTGTGTCACTCTGTGGCCTTGCCATTTACATTAAAAAGTATCTTAAGGCAAGAGAAGAATTAAGAAAACTCAAATATTTTACCATGCAAAAATATAATCTTCAAAAAATCCTCTAAAAGAAACCAAAATTGTTCCAAGATGTTATAACTCTACAACTAAATTTCTCAAGTTTCAACACAAGCCAAAATATCATCTTTCAGAAATCGTCTAGACATATTACCTAGGGGGCCAAAATGCCTTAAGCTACCATACTCTATAATGAATCTAAACACAATAATCCTTGCCTAGGCCAACAAACAACCTCCTATTTTCCTATTTTAACTGTTGCTGGTTTGACCTTGCCAGAAGAGGCAGAGCTATCATGCAATGAGCTACTGGAGTTTCACTGTTGTCCTTATGGATTTCCACAATTTATTTGTTGTTCCTTCTTCCTTTGCCTCACAATTTATCAATCCTTTACACACTTAGGTTAGGTTGAAATTTTTTTGGAGCTCCTAATCTAAAGCAAATAAGTAATATAACCAACCAATGGAAAGCTACAAAGCTTCACACAAGTAGGTAAGTTACCTTCAGCTTTGGACACTCATTCTTCTTGGAAGAGTTTGTTCTATAGGAATCCATTCACCTGAACTCTCTTCAAGCAAAAAGTTTACAAGAGATGATAAGTGCAAGAATCCAGAAACCGAACCGATTGGCAAATCTGTCTTGTTCCCAAAGGCAATTGATGCTTCTTCTTCAGATTCTAAAGAATGATACCCGATTTCAAAAATCCTTTGTTATTTGTTTTCAAACCTTTACAAGGTTTTTCTTCTTTGTTATTTCATCCCTTTATACCTGTGAGCCAGGCTGGGGTATGTTGACAGATGCATACCACACTGCCAAGGAAGACTGCTCATCTTTATGCCACATAACACAGCTCATCTTACACTGAAAATCTGGCAAAAGAATAATTTTCAGAAAAATATTGACTTTGAGTGATGCTGGAGATGCCATCCAACTTAGTTTTTCCCACTCAAATTGCAGCCAAGGAAGACTGGTTCAGTTCTTGTGGTGCTTGAAGGTCCATCACCTAGCTAGTTTTACCCTAGAATTGCTGGTTTGTGCATTGACTTTTTGAGGATGATCCTGGTGGGTTCTCAGCAGGCTCTTGTGATGAGTTGAGGATGATTCTGGTGCATTATCAGCGAGCTCTTGTGATGACTTTTGAAGATGATTCTGATGGGTTATGAGCAAGCTCCTGTGATGACTTTTGAAGATGATTCTGATGGGTTATGACCAAGCTCTTGTGGTGACTTTTGAGGGTGATTTTGGTAGGTTATCAGCAAGCTCTTGTGATGACTTTTGAGGGTGATTTTCATGAGTTATCGGCAAACTCTTGCGATGCCTTTTGTGATGTATTGGACTGTGGACTCAAAGCATATGCAACAATTCATAAATAATACACAAAAAATGTCTTTCAAAATTTAGTGCAATTTCTGAATAAGGCAATGTACTGAAAGTAATTTGGGACTTGCTGGCTACCTAAGTGTTCAAAATAGTACAGTACAATGTGCTATCTAGAATTTTTTTGTGCTTCTCTACACACAGAAGGGGAGTTAGCAGCAGGATCAGTTGGAGATGGTGGTCTTGAAAAGCTTTGAGTTGAGTTGAGGAACTGTCGAAAATAGGCCAATTTCTCGAGCATTTCAGGTCCAAACTCATTCTCATTTGGTCCATCAGCTCTCCATTGACTAGTAGTACCTTTTATGTGATGGAGCTCCTCTGTGACTTGTTTCATAGAAGGTCTGTCATCTCGGCAGGCAGACAAACAATGGCTCGCCAAATTTGCCACACACTCAATTTCATGTAAAGTTTCAGCAAAATCCATTGCATTCAACAACTGGGGGTCAACAATTGCTTCCACATTACCCTTCTTGATCTGGGGAATGCACATGGCTGTCAGGTTTACTTCCTTTTGATTACGGTTGAAGTCCAAAGGATACTTGGAGGTTACCAGTTCCAACAAAATCACACCAAAGCTGTAGACATCACTTTTCTCAGTGAGATGATATGAATGGAAGTACTCAGGATCAAGGTAGCCTGGTGTTCCCTGCACTGCAGTTGAAACATGGGTTGCATCTGATTGGATCAATCTAGAGATTCCAAAATCTGACACTTTGACACTGAATTTGTCGTCCAGTAAAATGTTGGCAGATTTCACGTCCCTGTGGTATATGGGTGGGTTTGCTGATGAATGAAGGTAAGTAATGGCCTCTGCAGTTTCAATTGCAATTTGCATACGGCTTGCCCAATTCAAGTGATTGCCAGGTTTCTCACCTCGCAAATGTTCACTTAGATTTCCATTTGGGACATATTCATATACAAGCATTGGGATTTCTGTCTCGACACAGCATCCATGAAGCTTGACAAGGTTCCGATGATTGACTTGAGAGAGCACACGGACTTCATTCAAGAACTGCTGTAAGCCACTTATGCCCACATGATTTGTTTTCTTCACTGCAATGGTGAGACCAGTTTCTAGTTTCCCTTTGTAAACAGTTCCGAACCCACCAGTTCCAACCTTCTGGTCATCAGCAAATCCCTTAGTTGCCTTCTCGAGCTCTTTGAAGGAAAACAGAGTAACTGTCGAGTCACTATCAGACAAAGAGATGAAAACATCCTTCATACTCCCAAGAGCTTCTATATTTCTTCGAGCAAACCGGTTCCGCATTTTGCTTTCTCTTTTAAAGCAGAACACGGTTAGGAGTGTGCCACCAAGCCCAATTAGGGCTGCTGCTGTGGAGAGTCCTGTCACAATGCAATATGATGAGTTGGAGCTGTCTCTCTTGTAACAAGGAGGTCTGACCTATCTCCTTCTCTCAAGTACTAAAGATCTCAGTATGTTGAATGTTTCTGATATCTTCTCCTTTGCATTTTTAATGGAGGTTTCTGTTATGGAAAATGTCTGATAGGATGTGTCTATGACTTCAGTCATGGTAAATGGCAGTGAAATGAAGAAGAAACCTTTAGCCCTATGAACCTGGAGGCCATGAAAACCATCCCCTGTTCTGTGGATGTTTGGAACTATGAGGTGCTCAGGAAATGTAAATTTAGCAGAAGCCATTTTGTATTATCATTTCCACAATAGCCAAGAGGTAGTGAGGATTAATACAACTTGAAAACTTCAAAATGCCTTGACCAAGCTGAACAATCTTGGGGTCTAGCAGCACAGTGGAATACCTGCAATTAATGGCACATTGTGGTTGTCTGATGTGTTCTCAGTAGTAAGTTGACAGCCAGTTCCGTTAACAAATCCATCTCCAAAGTATCCACTATGACATGAACAGTTGTAACCTGTAGTAGTGTTGCTTGCTGTGCATGTTGCATTTGCTGCGCATACTGAAGGTACTTGCTTACAATATTCTTGCTCTGCAGGGGGAAGGGAAGTCATGGGGGAACAACAGTAGTTCAGCACTATTTCAGCATAGAAGAGCAGGACACAAGAGGACGGTGTCAGGAGCAACCCAAGATGTACATATGCTCTTTTCTCATGCTCAACAGATAACCCTGCTAATCACAGAACTGGGCCACAAATGACAAGTCAAGTAAGCTATCTATAAAATGAGTACCAGGGTGAGTTGAGCTGCAAGCACCTGCATCTGACCATTTGATGATCTGCAAGAGTTTTTCTATGTTCAAATGCTCATGTAGATTTGTTTTCTTCTGAAATTTGGAGGATGTTTTTCATGAGTCTAATTGCCAGCTCGCCTTTCTGGTTGGATCTTTCAAATATTCTAACCCTAGAACACTGTCTCTGCCATTGCGTAAAATTAGCAACCTAGATCGGAAGCGATCGGAAAGCGTACCGGTACAGCCAGATCCATTCTTGTACCCATCTCCACTGTAACCTTCAGTGCACAAACAGGTGTATCCTATCAAACCAGCAGAGGCATTTCGGCAGCTTGCGCTGGCGTCGCAGGAGTAGTTTGTCAGCTTGATCGCATCTGCGCAGTTTGGTCCAGGAATGGCCCATTCCAAGGCAGTTACCCAGTGTCCAGATCCTAGAATTTGGCTTGAAGGCAAGTGTCCTATTGCGACGTCGTCGGCGGGGACGAGGGGAGGCGTATAAGAGTTTTTACTGAGGAAAGTGGCAAATCCGCAGCTAGTACTGCTGCTACTCTCATTATTGTTTCCCAAAACACCTCCATAGAAGTCGACGGTGCGAGTACCTTGAGGAACAGGTATGGTACAGCAATAGTCGCAATAGGGATAAGGGTAACCAGCTGGGTTATTGCATCCAGTTTTGCAAGTCTGCTCAGTGTTAGCAGCTCCATCAAAAGTCACATTCACAGTTGCGTTGCAACCTGCTCCGAAAAACACATTCTGCGCTGTAAGAACATAAGGTGACGGGGGAGGAGCTAGAGCAAACTCCGCGTGCGCCAGGGCACCGCTACTGCATGCTAACGCTTTCACAGTCGTGGTGTTGATCCAGAGGGTACTATTCGAGATAGCCGTGATCTGAAAGTCACCAGACGGAGTGGACAGCAACAACACCGGATCCACCGGAAAACTGTAATTCATGCTTGCAGTAGAAGCACCAGTGGTACTATTGTTACTGATACAACTCAATCGAAACTCCGGCAACCCACATCCCGGAGCAGTACCAAATGGATACGGAATTGCCACACTCCCACAATGTGACAAGCATGACTCGTCGTTGTCGATAAAAGCAGGTCCGGCTGCAACTCCAACCAGCTTATAAGCAAGATATGGCAGATCAACGCCGCAAACTGCAAGCAAAAACACAAGGAAAAACTTGGCGTACCATGACCAACACAAGAAACTCCTGCTAGCTTCACAAAACCCATCCATCAAGCTCAAAAACTGCTGAAGAATGAAACATAACATGAAGCAGTTGAAGCTTGCAAATGCAACCCAACCATTGATGGGGAACCCAAAAAAAAAAAAACTCGGTGGGGAGTTGAGAGAGATAGCTTTGTGAGGAAACAGAGTGAAGCAAAATGTGAAATTTGTTGCGAGCTTTTGGTGAGGTCGTTTGAGGTTCTGAGCAGTTCTGAGAGTTGTAAAGGACAACAACATGGCAGACGAATAAACAGCCAAAGGGTAGTGGGGCATGCAACTGATTGATGTGCAAAAGGCCACAGACTTGAGTGGATTCTTCACTCTATCTGGTTATTGCCTCCTTTTCTGGGCCAGGCTGAACCAGAAGCACTTATATGGGTACCTTCCTTCATCTTCTTGAGTCAGGCCTCGTAAAGAGGTTATATTTTAGGCCAGGGATTGTTGGATTTGGACGACAGGGAGATACTGATTTGGTCGAATGAGGACTTGACATTTATGATGATGTTTAGAAGCGTCCCAAAAATAAATAATTTGGGGCCTTTTTTTCCCAACCAGTGTTGGGTGGGTATTTGATTTTGCTGATGACTGCCGGTTCTGGCTGTTTGAAGTAATAGAATCATAGAATTGTTGGTTCCAGTGTTTTTCCACAACTGTTGATGAATTTATGGCTTTCATGAAAGAATATCTGATTTCTGCAATTTTAGGTTATTTTAGTTGTTCTTTGATTTTTTGAGAACTGAGATTGTAAGGATCAAAAACAGCCCTGAGAAGAGGGTGTGTTCTTGTTGTGATTTCTGATACCCGCTCAACATTGGTTTTTTTACCATGTTACCATTGTAGGTGACGGTTCAGCCAAGGCCCCTTTCTTGAGCTGGTCAGAAAAGCACTGGACAATGCAGCCTCATTCTGCTTTCTAGTTCATCCTTAGGGCTCTGCCAACTGGTTCCACCCTAGTGCCTCACTAGGATGCAGCCCAAGAGGGCTTAAACACCATTCACACCCAGTGGTAACTAAGTGTAACTGGAAATAAAGAGGACTGTTCACGCATGAAATGTTATGTAACACAAATGCTGGAGTGGCATCCTATGCAACATCAAATGTTATGCCCATGTTAGGTGAAATGTTACTTATCATTAAATTTTTAAAAAAGGTAGTATTACAATGTAAAATGTAATGTTAATGTATTTGACCCAAAAATTGGCAAATAACTCAATGTGAACTCAAACGTGACCATCACTTTTAACCTTCGAGCCCACTCTTGCCACCCTTCCTTTGCCTGCCACTTTTGAAAGCATGCCTAAAAAGTAGTAGCCCCTTGCCATGCTCAACAATCGTGCTAACAACAACATTTCATAGGAGCACCAATGACGACATTCAAGAACATCACCATGTTCAACAATAGCACTTCACAATAGCACTAACAACAACACTCAAAATTATAGCACCATGCTCAACAATAGTGCCAACAACAATGCTTGGTAGTAGCATCAACAACAACATTCAAGAATAACACCAACAATGACACTCAACAACACCAATAGCCATGCCTACAAGGAAAGCTCCATCGATATGGAACTCCATAGCCTAAAATAGAAACAACTATCATAGAAGGGGAAAAAGATTCAACATTGCCATGAACAACTATAATGACCAAGCCAATGGTGATAAAAACATGAATTTAGAAGCGAGATGAGCACATTGCAACTTTAAACAAGGTTGATTTGAAAGATGAATTCAAAGTAGTTGAAGCCAAATGGGAAAAGAGTTTTGTGATTCTCACGAGGGTTGTATTTTCTTAACACATGAGAAACAACCCTACTTGTAAGGATAAATGGGGAGTCATTTTCGGAAATTTCAAGAATATATTTGATCATTAGTTAAGAACATGGCAAAATGAAAATGATTGGGCAATGAACTCATAAGATAAGGCATCATAACATTTTGCCTTGACTTTTCAACAAGGCCCACTATGACATGATGTTAGAGTTCATGGGAAAAAAAACCATCTTCAATCCTCTCACATGCATAATAGCATGCACGATGCAAATAACCTTCAAAATTCAATTATAGAACTCATTGTTGAGGAACCAATTAGTTTTAGTAGTGGTGGCATAAGGAGAAAACAAGTTTTCTTTGGGTATGACAATGTGAGAAAATTTGAAGATAGTTGGGCATTCATGAAAGAGGTTTTAAGTCCTTAGTCCATAATATTTCTTGAACATTTAAAATTCTTAACAATTGCCATGACTAAGACCATGAATGAAACTTAGACTATAAATTTTAATAACATCCATGTGCAAGAATTTTTTTAATGCAGATAACAACAAATGCGTTCGTGCAAAAATTGTGAAAAACTCAGTGCATATCATTAACAGTGAAGACCTTAATGTCCAAGTGCATAATAAAATGATGACCCTAATGTACAGAAACCATAGACATCAAATTCAATCAATAAAGGAATAGGGAGTTGATTATGATATGAAACATTGGCAACATCGGTGTTAAATACAACTATTCCTTAGCACATAAAAACATAGCTAAAGTAATAAAACAAGGCACACAATTGTTAGTGGAGTCCATTGATGGAGCACATGAAGGAAACAAACATGATCGACCATGGAGGAAAAATGATAAAAAACTTTGGAATCAATTTTTGACAAATAGTTGGATTACTTCAAAAGTAAAAACAAGTTCACAAATGAGATTGAAATGAACATGGTGAAGGCAATTACAAACCTTTTAGATGTCATGAACATAATGCTTGAGGGTGATCAAGGTAAAGAAATTGTCTTTCCAAAATAAGGTTGTATTGATAAAAACAACAAATAGGATGCATAATGAGAAGACAATGTATATAAGACTTGATCTATAAATAATGCAAAAAAGGTAAAAGCATGTTATGATGGACTTTTTTGGATGTCCTAGTTATCGCAACCCCACTTTGGGGCCAAGTGTGAGAATGCAACTCACACTCCCAAAAGTGGGAAAATGGAGTCCTCCGGGACTCCCAAAAATTCAGAAGACGATTTGAAGGGTCAAATCTCCTTGCATTTGTGCGTTCTTTATATCAATGGAAAGGTCTTGAAGTTTAGATTCCCAAAATGGCCTCGCATGGGCCATTTGAACATCTCTAGCTCAAGTTATGGGCAAAAGAAAGGCTAGGAGTCAAACTGCCAGTTTGACCCCCGACCATTAAAAGTCGGGAATCGACCTCTTCCCCGACGTCGCCTCAAGGAGTGCGACATGGCGTTGAAAAGCTCTCGAGGAGAGCTACAACTTTGGTTTAGACCTCGTCCCAATCCGAGTTCCGGGCGAGGAGCTATGAGCGTCCAAAGTCCTGAGACTCCAACTCGGGACAGTTTCGGGACTCCAACTTGGGAGTCCCGGGAAAAAGAGCCATTTGGATGTAGTCTCGGCGGAGAGCTGCAGAGTATACTATATGGGGGAAGGTGGTGGCTTCCCCCAAGTCCGGGGCGTGGTGAGTCTTGTGTGTCAAAGTGCCCGTGGCTTGTCCCAACACCCAAGGGTGTTCCCGAATGCTAACTAACCCTCTTGTGGTTGGTTTTGGATGCAGATTCGAGCTTGAT
>Ga0116227_10000345_pt1 | contig 87533 bp, 57 predicted proteins | sample S1TSphgellanicum_FD_89693 | JGI IMG/M metagenome (GOLD analysis project Ga0116227, IMG submission 89693) | Host-associated microbial communities from peat moss isolated from Minnesota, USA - S1T2_Fb - Sphagnum magellanicum MG | ecosystem: Host-associated > Plants > Peat moss > Unclassified... | reverse complement strand
TTCCCTTTTTTATTTCCCAGCCTCTCAATTTTTCTTTTTTTTTTATTTTTTTTTTTGTGTTTTTTTTTTTTTTGTTCTTTCCCATTTTCCAGTCTCTTGCTTTTCCCTCGCATTCCAGCAGTGTTAGTGGATGATTTATCATCCTCAAGTCGTGTTCGTTGATGTATCATCGAGTCGAGTTTGTGGATTTATCATCATCCAGTCGTGTTCGTTGATGTATCGTCGAGTCGAGTTTGTGGATTTATCATCATCCAGTCGTGTTCGTTGATGTATCATCGAGTTGTGTTTGTGGATTTATCATCGTTGAGTTGTGTTCGTTGATGTATCATCGAGTTGTGTTGGTGGATTTATCATCCTTGAGTGGTGTGGGGGGGATATATCATGATCGAGTTCTGTTGGTGGATTTATCATCCTTGAGTCGTGTTGGGGGCTTTATCATCATGGAGTCGTGTAGGTGGATTTATCATCGAGTCGCAAGTTGGGGATTTATCATCATCGAGTCGAGTTGGTGGATTTTTCATCTTCTCTACTAGGGCAAGTTGTTTCTTCTTTCCCCTCGTGAAGGTGTGGTTCCGTTCTGCTCTTCTATTTGTGCAGCAGAACTGACGCCGCTGCTGCTTGTGTTTCTTGTGTCTCCTGCCTTTCTCTCCTTCTTTTCCGCATGTTTTGTTGTCTCTTACGTTCGATTTTTTCTTCCATCTTTTGTTTTGTTGAACAGAGTGGAATCTTGCTTGTTTTCTTGGAAGCCGCATAGCTCAGGTTTGATTTCTTATCTGGGCTTTGCAAAGCATTTCTTGTTGTTTTCAGTTCCATCGTCTCCAAGCTTTTGTTTGTGCACCACCAAAAGTGCAGATGGCATCTCTAATGGTGCAAAACATGGTGTGCTCCAAGAGCGGACTCATTTCAGCTCCTACTTCACATTCTATCTCTGTAAGTGTCTTCTCTCCTTGTTTACACAGTTGGAGTGTGGAAAGCATCGTGAGGGATGTAAATTGAGTAGACCTGATGATTCTGGCATGAAGAAGGCTGCTTGCTATGTATGTATCTTAGGTGCATATGCTTATGATGGAATTTTAGGTCTTGACCCTCCCGTACCCCTACAATATAATTACCTACTTAAAACGTGACAGGCATTTGACAGTGTGCACAAACCATGGCTAATAGCTATACTCCAAAGCTTTTTTGTAATGTTGGTACAACTATGCATAATGCAGATGATATTCACCATTTTTTTTTCTCAGTTCAAAACTTTATGTGTTGGAATATCGCCTCTTGTGACTGACAAACTGGTTTTCCTTTGGTGTTTGCTATGGTTGCTGTTTTGGGGTTTCTAGTCAATATGGGGTGCATCTGTTTATTCGGCATCAGGGAATTCTCTTTCACAATCTTGCAGTTCCGGAGCTTGTTGCAAATTTTCTCGCACGAAAGGTGCAATCACTTATGTTGACCATCTACACTGTTGTGTTGTCTCTTTACTGATCATGTCTTTAGAATGGTTTTGAGTGCAATAATGGGATTTAGTTGGTGGTTTGCTGCAGTTTGCTTGTGACTCAGTTTGTGGGTGAATTAGAGTGATAAGAATGCACACAAGGTTTGTGGCATTTTTGTATCATAATTTAACAATGCCATCTGTATGTCCGTTATTTGCTGACAAATGTTATTGATGGTGAGTAGACAAAATCATCTTGTGATCTTTTTCTTGAACTAGAAAGGAGGTGGCTTTGGGTTGTGCAGAAATAAGAGCAACAGTAGTGAGTGGAGATGTGAGTGAGAAACAAAAGACTACAAAAGGGGGTTTGCGTGGAAGTCTGAACAAGGTGGTTTTGGCATACAGTGGTGGTCTAGACACATCTGTCATTGTTCCTTGGCTTCGGTAAAAACATTCGGCAAACTTGTTCTTCCTATAGGCCCCACATGTCACTTGTGACCTGGCCACAGTAACCTTATGTTGAAACTCAATGTTTAGAATCCCAATGGTACCCTTGTGCATGGGTATGGTGAATAGTTGGTGGTTCCTTACTTTCAACTTGTTGACTTAGGCAAGTAAGAACAAGTAGAGAGGTTAAATGGAACCTGCTGTATCTGAGAGAAGTTGTAATGAGCATTGTGTCATGATCATGTGTATTGTTTGTGCAGGGAGAATTATGGATGTGAGGTTGTGTGCTTCACTGCTGATGTTGGTCAAGTAAGTGATGGTTCTCAAATTTCACCATTTTTCTACTTGTTCATGTGTTCCTATTATCATTTGACAGGAAAGGGAAGCTCAAAGCAACTTGTGAAATTTACAGGAACAGGGAGTTGGACAATGCTGGGACAAAGGAGAAACATAAATTGATGATTGGCAAAAGCATGTGTGACTCAGTTTCTCTGGCTAGATTGTCTCTGCTGATGATGTGAGTAAATGCAGGGTGTTGGAGAAACAGATGGGCTGGAGGCAAAGGCAAAGGCAAGTGGAGCAAGTGAGCTTTTTATAGCAGATTTGAGGGAGGAGTTTGTGAAGGACTACATTTTCCCTTGCTTGCGGGCAGGTGCTGTTTACGAGCGCAAGTATCTTCTTGGAACATCCATGGCCCGGCCCATAATTGCCAAGGTTGCTGCTGTTTGCAAAGGAATTCACAGATTCAATGATTCATGTTCCTGTCTAGAATATCATGAGCTGTTGATATGGATGTATCTCTTGGGTGAATGGACTGCCCACATGGATACTTACTGTTGAGTTCAACTCTTGTAGGCAATGGTTGATGTGGCTAAGGCTGTTGGCGCAGATGCAGTGTCCCATGGATGCACTGGCAAGGGAAATGATCAGGTAATTATAGCTTTTGGACATAAACCACTTATCCAGGTCCAGTGCTGGCTTCACAATGTTGAAAGAATTGGGCACAAACTTATCTGACCTCAGGTGGCTTCAGCCAATCCTCCATTATTCATTATGACTGAAGCTAAACTTGGCACTAAGATCTCCCAGTGGGGTGCAAACATTGCATGTGGGTAGGTGCGGTTCGAGCTCACATTTTTTGCACTCAATCCAAAGCTTGCAGTGGTGGCACCATGGCGTGAATGGGACATCAAGGGCCGTGAGGATGCCATAGAGTATGCAAAGAAGCACAGCATTCCTGTGACTGCAACCAAAAAGTCCATCTACAGTCGTGATCGGAACCTTTGGCACATCAGTCATGAGGTCTACTGTCTATCTCATTGTAGCCATGGGGGACCTCAATACAAATACAGTTGGCAGTACAATGGGTTCCCACCTGTATGTCTTGGGCATGTGTGTCTTGCATCATAGATTGGTTAACATATGGATGCAACTTGACTTAAAAGTTCTTGTAGTGTCTGTTCTGTTTCCTCTTTGAAGACTGCCTGTGTCCTGAAGTTGTGATGGAAACATTAGGGCAATCCTGTGTTCATATGTCAGTTGCACTTATGGTGAGAACAAAGTATGTGAAGTAGTCATTTAAGAGGTATTATTGTTGGTTTGATTGGGGGTTTTAGGGTGACATTTTGGAGGATCCTGCTAATGAGCCCCATAAGGATATGTATGTAATGTCTGTGGATCCTGAGGATGCACCAAATACACCTGAGTAAGTTGTTCTCTCACACCGGTAATGGTCTCCAGTGATTTCCCATTAATTACTGTACCTCAAACCGTTTGCAGGAAACATGGTGCAGAAAATATGTAGAAGGGAATGGCGAGATTTCTGAAGGTTTTTTAATTGACATTGTGTTCCAGATATGTTGAGATCAACATAGAGGCAGGCCTACCAGTGGGCATGAATGGAAAGCTTCTTTCACCAGCCACCCTTTTGGCAGAATTGAATGAGATTGGTGGCAGACATGGTGTGGGGCGGATAGACATGGTTGAAAACCGTCTTGTGGGAATGAAGTCAAGGGGGGTATATGAGACCCCGGGGGGCACTATACTTACACTTGCTGCTCGGGAGCTGGAATCACTGACTCTTGACCGAGAAAGCATGCAGTTAAAAGATTCCCTTGCGCTCAAATATGCAGAGCTTGTATATGCAGGACGGTGGTTTGACCCCCTGCGGGAATCAATGGATGCATTCATGGAGAAGCTGACAGCAACTACTACTGGAAGTGTTGTGTTGAAGCTCTACAAGGGGTCAGTAAATGTGGCTAGTCGAAAGAGTCCACATAGCCTTTACCGTCAGGACATCTCATCATTCGAGGAAGGAAGTGGGATTTATAACCAGGCAGATGCAGCTGGATTTATACGTCTATATGGTTTGCCAACTCGTGTGCGTGCCATGCAAGAGCAAGGGTTGTGAGTTTTCTTAATTTCTACACATAGCTCATTGTGTAGACTCAAATTTTGAATGGAAAATTTATGTGGTGGACGTATCTAGAAATCCACTCTTAATCAGGTTATTCAAGTCATGACTTTGCACTGCTTTAGAGACCAAAAAACAGTTCAGTAAACAATCGAAAACATTAGTACACATTGTGTTCAATGACCTAGAGTTGCAATCATTTGTGATGTATTAGAACTCCAGATGGTATTTAGCACTGGATCTTTAAATTATGCTTGACAGGTGAGGACCCTGGCTGTATGGCTGTGCTGGCCAAGCACATGAAAATTGTCCTGGGCCTGCTAAGGCTGCTCACTCTTAAGGGCCTTCAAAAAGGTTGTGCACTCTTTAGAGACCTGTTGCTCAAATAGCCTTGGGGTACCTATTAGAACTCCACATTTGTATTGAGGATTTCCACAGGCCCTTATCCCAGTAGAGCCCTTGGCCTTGGGTTTCACCCTACACAAAGACCAGTATCAACGTGTGCACTTTCCATTTTGTCACGAAAGCTGTACATCCTTTTGCTAAGGGGAACTGTATCTTGGAATGCTTAGATAGCTTGTGGGTATACCATACCATTCCTTCAAAATCAGACAACTGGATTCCAATGGCTAGGAACTAGCATTCAAATGTTTTGTTGCAACAAGAGCAATGTTATGCAAGCATAGTTTAGTTTCCAGGCCAGTTTTGCTTGCCTAGTGTACATGGAAGAATTTGGCTTCTTGTGATACAGGGTCCGGTACTCTCATAGAGCACCAGGAAAAAGCATGCAGGTGAAAAAAGCCCCATGCGCTTTATTCACCCCATGCGCCCTCCAATAAAGCCCATCTCCAAGGGCTTTACATGGTGTAGAAATGGTTGTAGGTTTTTTTTTCAAAATTTTTTTATTTTAATAATTTTATTTTATATATAAATTTCCTGTGACACCCATTGGGTACCATCCAATGTTGGGCGGTTCTCCAGATATTCAGTTAATAACCGGCGGTTCCGGTTCTAAGAACCTTACTCTGACACTGACCTTTATTTCAATACCCGGACAAAAACCTTACCATTAGACCCACCTTGTTCTAGGATCTGGGTTCAAACCCGGAACTGAATGACTGTCATTTCCAAAACCATGCATAAGACCTTGCACAGACAGGTTTTAAACTGCTTCAGCTACTTCCAGCAACATTGGGTACCAGTTGTTTTAGCTGCTTCAAGTAACTTTGAGTACCAGTTGCTTCAATTGTTTCCAGTAAACTTGGGTACTAGTTGTTTCAATTGCTTTTAATAATCTTAGTTACCACCTGCTTTGGCTACTTCTAGTAACCTTGCGTATTATGCGTTTCAGCTGCTTCTAGTAACCTTGGGTACCACTTGCTCCAGCTGCTTCCAATAACCTTGGGTGCCAGTTGCTTCAGTTGCTTCCAGTAACCTTGGGTACCACCTGTTTACATCCCCAGCGTTATGAGAAATAGTCGCTTCCATCATGGATTGGATGTTAATGAGTTTCTGGAAACTTTATGTCCTGGTTTTTTTTGCAGACAACAATTGATAAAACAATTATAAAGATGTTTTCATCAATGGCATCCACAAGTGCCACACAGATTGTAGTAGTTATTTCAAGTGCGATAATACCTGCAACAATAATAGTTTCATGTGATGAAGAAGGTGACATTGATTTTATGTCTCAATTTGAAATTGAACTTGGATCACAAGAAACATCAAATGTTGACCTTGATGGAACTTGGGAAACTCTAGTTTCAAAGCTAGTGGCCAACTAAAGTTTGTGGTCTCCTAGTCATCAATCATCAACCTATTGGCCTTTTTTTATGGTGAATAATGATGTAGCAACGAACATTTGTAACCTGTAAATGATGCAATGTTTTGTTTGTCACCTTATTCAATTGCACATGGAAAGCACAAAAGGCTTGTGAGCTACAATAAAAACCATGGCATGAGTGCCTTGAAAAAACATGCTTGTCATGAGCATCTAGATTTGTACAAGAAGTGGGGGTTGTTTTTGGTATAAAAGGTTGCAGAAACTCAAACACATTTAAAATTAATTTAGAACTTTTCCCTACTTCGTGGATGGTATGAACTTCGTTTGGTGGCCATCATATTTTTAAAATGTAACCTTATATTCAAGTAAAAAGAACATCATTCACAAATATAACATTTGCAAAGACATTTTGTCTCAAAAAAATTTACACCAATTTAATACCAATATAATATTATGCTAGTTTCAAAATTAATATATTATGATGAAAAGAATATTTTGCCTGGTGCCCACCAAGTGAAAATTATAGGACTAAAATTTTAATTTAGGACTTTATACAACTTGGTGGATGGAATGAACTCTGCTTATGGCTTCCAGACTTGACAAATTAACGATCATTTTTGACGTGAATGTCATATTATAATTTTTTTCAATTACATTATTTCCAAATAAAAAAAAATTTGTAACCAACAATTCCAAAAAGATCCATGTACACATTATGTTAAAAACACATATCAAATCTAAGACCAGACTATGAATTTTCATGAGTGATTGAAAGCCAAATGTTAGTGCTCCTATCTAACATCAAAAGACTCTACCCTTTCAATTTGAAACAAGTAGGGAGGCCAAATTGGAAAAAATACAACATCATACTATCACACAAATTTTACTAATACTTTTCAAATATATATACATCATAAATTTTTTAAAAATATAATTGAATGTTTGGTGGCCACTAGGAGAAACATAAAAAAATTTAAGTTATGAGAACCAAATGACACAACTCCCATTTAAAATGAGAAAAAGAACCTCAATGTTTAAAATTTAATATATTGACAACAAGCTAAATTTCTAACAATGGCAACTTGATCCATCCATGATAATCATACAATAACAAATCTATTATGTTTCAAATTCCATATATAATTAAAATAGTATTTATCTTGGTGCCTAACAATTGATAATACATAACAAATTGGGTCTATTCACAATCAAGTCACCATTTCTTTGCCATAAAACCTTAGGACTACCCTTGATTTTTTTCTTTTTTCTTTGAAATTACAAAGTGGCAAGTTGCAATTTGATTGGTCGAAACTAGGTAGTCAATTTTCAAAGCGGGCAACATTGGTCAAAGTTGGTTTTTGAAAGTTGACCCATTTTCACACTTGACTTTCGTCTTCATGCCCTAATCTTGTTTTCAACTTTTTTCTGAGTCTTGTTTGCAAGTCTTTTCGCCATCACCTGATTTTTTCAACCTTTGATCGTAATAGTTGTTGTCCAACTGTTTGAAGAAAAGATGCTAAGGAGGCATCTTTGATAGCCCTTCCCATTCTAAGTTTTCTAGTTCTCCTTTGAATATCAAAAGAAAAAGTGATCACGCATTTGAAATATTTTTCTTGCTTGAGTTTGAAGTTCCCTCCTCAAATCTCCCTCCAACATTTGCAACCATGGAATCAATATCTAGCAAAATGAAGGTACAAATCGTGCATGTAAAGGGTGCAAAATGTACACAATCTACAAAGAATTGTGTGGATATTAGTTTGCAAGTGCAACAATTTGTAAAAATTTGGGTACTTACCGCTTTTGTTCTTATAAATTTGTAGTCCTAAGGCAGGTTGTGAATTGAACATTGTAATAGAGATTTGTATAGCTGTGATCTTGTTTTCACTTATTATTCTTATGTTTTTCAAAATGTGTTGCACACAAGCCATTAGGTATGGCCATGATGATGGATGCTTTGTGGTTTCAAACTCATCGAGAATTATGCAACACAAGGAAGAACATTCTGAAGTTGATTAATGAAGATGCAACCCTAGATGAGATCTGTGAACATTTTGGGCCATGATTGAGTAAAAATGGTTCATGATATGACCAAAAGTTTGAAGCAAACACTGTGAAAAAAATTGAAATTTTTTATTAGAAGGTGACGTCAAAAATTAGAGCTCCTAATCATGAGTTCTCACTAGAGTTCACAAGAGCTTTGGTGTGTCAAAGTCCTAAACATTATTAAGTTATGTCTTGAATAGTCTTGACATTGGGTCAAAGTCTTGAATTTTTCAAGTTCTATAATGAATAATCCTAACATTGGGTCAAAGTCCTAAAATTTTCAAGTCTTGTCCTGAATAGTCTTGACTTTTTCAAGTTATGTCTTGAATAATGTTGACATTGGGTTTCAAAATCTTAGAAGTTTGCAATATATTTTCCTGAACTGCATAAGTTATTAAAGTCCTTGAATGCACACTGGATTTACATATTAAAGGAAATTTATTACATGAGTCCTATTCAACTCAAGACAATTTCCCATAAAGATTTGTGAATACTAAATGAAATTGAGGGCTCATGAAAATTGCATGGACCTGTGTTTCTATGCAAAAGTTACAACATTTGATCTAGATGTATGCAAAATTGGGTCACAACTTGCAAGCTTGGGGTTGATGTACTAGATAAAGTCATTTATCTGACCCAATTGTAAGGGAAAGTCTATCCAATCTTTCACTAGCTACCTAAGAAATAACATCAACTGTTTCAAAACCAGTTGAAGTGCTTACAATTGAGAAGCTCAGAAAGTGCCCCAAGTCTGTGCATTGTGTTTTGAGACCAAGGCCACTATTTGCTTGAAGGTAAACAAGCATGACAATTCATGAAATGCATGTTCAGTGTTTAACTATTATAACTCATTGATTTTATAGAATGAATAGTTACATTCTACCATTGTATTTGATGACTAACCTTGTGATACCTTGTTAATCTTTGAGCAGCCTTATGGCCACTATGATTTTTGTTATGCATGCGTCCAAGGTCAAATAATGTGTCCCACATGTAAAACTAACATAAGTGGGTGGGAACAAGTTACCTCCCTTATTACATCCATAAGTCTTCTTGTGCTTTCACTTGCAAAAGCTTTTGATTTTAAAACAAAACTGCCTACCTCATCATCACATACAAAGATGACACCAAGGAAAAGTGACAAGAAAAATGGTTTAGAAATCTTTGGGGAGGAAGAATGTGATTATGATTTTGGGTCGAAAAGTGATGATGGATCATAATTGGAAAGGTGGGTTGATGGTTTGCTAGAAAATTAAAAGGTTGACAACAGAACTATAGTTGGTTCCTCCAAAAAGGGAGCCGTGGATTCTGATTTTAGTGTTGAAAATGATGCTACAAATGACTTTGCTAGGAAGAAAGCTACATATCATGATTCCACCAAAAAAATAGCTACAAATATCTTCACTAGTTCTAAGGGAATTACAACCAACTCAACTAGAAATAATGAACTAGGTGCTAAACTTCTTCCTAATTTGAACCTTGGTTTATCACCTTCAAAAACTTTTGAGGTTGCCCTTGCTAGACAAAAACCCTCCTCTAATCAATGTGTAGATGGCAATGTAGATTGTGCAACTGTAGCCCCATCAATAGCTCAACAATCCAATGCTTATAAACAAAAGAAGAAAAACCCAATGCAACCTAACAACTTCCCAAGACGTTAGACCATGTTTGCTAAACCTATGTTATCACAAGTGAAACAAAGGAAAAAAAAAAGTCCTAGACATTGTACACATTTCACATTTATTTGAGGTTCAATTTATGGATGTTTGTGCTTAACCATTATAACTTTAGGTGTGCATGTGATCTTTTGGTTGAAAATTGCATGTATTGACTAAAATATGGTTTAGGGTTGCAGCTTCTCATTGGTGCTTTGAATGCATGTTGCATGACATGTTTGTTTCAATTGATTTTACCCTAGATGTTTTTGTAGGTTAAATGGGGAATGGCTAAAAAGTGAATTGGTTAATTTGGGTTTGTGGTTCACCTTGATTACATCATGGAATGAACTAAGTTGTGACACATATATAGCCTACCAAGTAGCCATTTGTGTGCAAATGTTTTTGGCACTTATGTGATAAGTTATCATGGAGCAAATACATATTGGGAGACTTGGTGGTTTCATTACAATGGTTAGACCATCTACAACTTTTGCACTATTGTTGTTAATGTTGCCACTATGCATCAAACCATGTCATCAGATCTTTTCAAAATAAAATTCTTTGCATTGTTCTTGCATTAGTTAATGTGATTATCTAGCATTATCTAAATTGATATGTTTAGGCATTTGCATAATTGAATTAAACTGCATTCCCAATTTCACCTTCCCAATTTACATTATTGCTAGTGTACATGCTTGTTTACACCTTTTTAATGAAAAGATTCAACTTATATTTTTGTTCAAATCATGTTGAAATCATAGCTCATATCTTTCACATTACTAAAAGGTGTCTCTATGGTAGGTATTTGGGTTTAGGGTTTAAGGTTTATGCAAAATTTGAAACTATTGTTGACATTTGTGGCAATTGGGTTGTGGGTTGTCACATTTGGTCATGGTTAGATCAAGGTGACACAATAGGAGAGAATGTGGTTCCATTGGCTCGCAATTTTGGCAGTGTTGAGTTTGACCTACAGTTTGAGAGTAGCCTAATCAAGGTGAAATTCTTTTCCCTCTTTCATCTAAATTTTAGTTTGAAGTTTACATCAATTTTTCAACAAGGGCAGTGATTGCAACTAAAGTATAGGTTGTAGAATTCTCTGAAAGGTGGTACATTTGTATGGGTAGAACTAAATCAAATATGTATAGGTTGTGGTTTAACATGTGTGTGTAACTTGTTTTCTAAATGCCATCACTAGTACCAGAAAATTCAAGGATAATTAGCACTTCAATAAGTAAAGATGCTTTCTTTGGCACTAGAATTATGGTCAATTACTTGGCCATAGCTTGAAATTAGAAATCCAAGTTTGTACATTGAAATCTATAAGACTTACAACTATTAAGGTTAAGGTTTAAATGGAGTATTTTGTGTTTGGGTGTTAGGGTGGGTTCACATGGAATACTTGTGTTACATTGTTAGGGTTTGGGTTCAGATGGATGGAGTATATTTGTTAGGGTGTTGGGGTTAAGGTTTAAATGGAATACAATTTGTAGGGTTAGGGTTCACAACTCAAGTTCTTGTGTTGGGGTGTTAGGGTTAAGGTTCAATGCAATATTTATATTAGGCTATTAAGGTTAGGGTTTAGGGTTTAAGGTTAGGCTCGCGACCAAAGCAAGGGCTTGCGAGGGTGCATGCCAAGAGTGAACCTAGGAGTCACATTTCATGCTCCTGGGAATGCAAAAGAGTGTGAAGGAATGAACCCTCACACTTCCAAGTGAACTCCCATTTTGGGAGTTGGAGTCCCAATGGACTTTCAAACTTTCAGAGGGTGATTACAGGGGTTGAAATTCATTGAATTGAGACGTTCTTTATATCATTGGAAATCTCTTGGAACGTAGATGTCTAAAATGGGCTCGCATGACCCATTTGGACACCTGAAGCACAAGTTATGGCCAAAAGAAAGGTTGGGAGTCACATTGACAATTTGACTCTCGACCACTAAAAGTCGGGAATCGCCCTGATTTTTGTACGTGCAGGTGACGTGAAACATACTGTTGGAAAGCTCTCAACTAAAGCTACAATTTTGCTTTAAACCTCATTTCAATCGAAGGTCTGCACACAAAGTTTTGGGCCCCCAAAGTTGCGAGAGTCCCAAGTTTAGGAATTTTGAGACTCCCACTTGGGAGTCCCAGGACAAAATGCCATTTGGATGTGGGCCTCATGGAGAGGCACATAGTATAGTATGAGGGGAAGGTGGTGGCTTCCCCCAAGTTCAGGTCATGGTAAGTCTTGTGAGTTCGAATTTGCTAGTGGTTCATCCTAACACCAAAAGTGCTCCAATTATGCATTAACCAACTGGTTGCTTGGTTTGTGTAGGTTCGTGTGAGTGATTGAAGTGTTTGTCAATCTTCCTAATCCCATCCCGGAGCTCCAGCACACCCCTTTACCCCTGAAGTGTTGCGAGTTAGGGAGCATGCCCCAATTTCCTACTCTTCTGCTGTTTTCATCTTAGACTCACATTTGAGTCCCTTGAGGAGCTTGGGAGTGCATCACCTTTGCAAAATTGATCCCATCTAATGTAGTAGGTGTACATTTTTAAACGTCTTAAGTTAAAACCGAAACTTAATCTTGGATCAAATGATTTTTTACTCTAAGTTCCTTGACATACATATAAGGGAAAAAAAATTAACTTGCCATGATACTATGGTTATAAATGGTAATTAAATTTTTTTTTTGATTTTTACTAATTATGTTTAACATCTGATGCCTTTTTTGACTTTTAATTACATGTGTTTGACCCATGGGACCAATCAAACTTGCATCATGTTATACTAGAAATCAGTATATTATAGTCGTTACAAATTAGACAACAAAGTGGGTGGAAGCGACAGCGTTATGAGGTAATACAACCAGGAGCACTATAAAGTTTTTCTATGAAAACATTATTACATGATTTGGTTGTCCTACCCACTTGGTTAGTGATCAAGGAAGCCATTTTATAAATAGTTCGATTGAATTATTAGTGTAAGAATTTATGTTTACACATCATAAATCCATCACTATTACCCTCAAGGAAATGGTCAAGCAGAACCCACCAATAGGATGTTAAAACAAATATTAACTAAGTTGGTGAATGCTAACCAAAATGATTGGGATGTAATGCTACCTACCACATTATGGGCTTACTGAATTGCATATAAAGTCTCCACATGACATACACCATATGAATTCGTATATGGGTTGATGCCATTATTACCTACCGAATTCATAGTTCCAACCAATTGAACACTTGTTGAAAAAGATGGAAGTTGGATGAATGCATTGTTAGTACAAATGGAAGATTTAGTTATGTTTGATGAAAAACTAATTATAGAAGTAGAAAACATTGATTACATCCAAATAATAAGAAAACATCAAAAGGATGATGAAATTTTTTTAAAGAGATTTGAAGATGGAGATTTGGTGTTGTGGCTTCCAAAGGATCCCAAAATTGAAGGAAAATTCCTTTTTCCATGAATTGGCATGTTTCGAATAAAAAATGCTTAAATAATAACATTGTACAATTAAGCACATTAACTAATGAGGATATAACATTGGTTAGTGTCAATAAATTAAAAGCTTACCGAAATACAATCATTACGGTCATTGTAATCACAATAATCATAATAATCACCCAAGACAAAAATAAAATCTTGCCAAGTACAATACCAAGAAAAATAATTGTTGGAAGGACACAATTTTATCAATGGTTCAAATTCAACAAACAAAAAGTTGAGTTGCATCACAATAAAAATTATGGTGGGGAAATTATTACATCATTACCTAAAAAATGGATTAACAATCATAAACACCAAATAGGTGACAAGACCACTCATTATGACACGAGAGACAATGCAATTTGTAGGATATTAGGACTAATTCCACCTCATAAACCTTTATGGCCACAAATATCATAATTAATTCATTAAGAAAAAACCTTTTACGAGATATGCAACAACAGTTCTGATGGAATGGGAAGTTATCACCTAAAGAAAAAATAAATTTGCATGACTGGAACAAATGTGTCGTGAAAGCCAAATTGGATGATCCCCAGGCTAATTATTTTACAAAGCAAAAGAAAGATCGAACATAAAAACAAAGAATTTTTAGAGTAGTGAGAGGGCGAAAAGGAAAGAAAAGTGGTGCAAGGAATGGAAGAGAGCAACCAGTGTACACCTGTCTTTAGAAAAAAAACTCTGGTTGTCTTCTGATACAAAGCTAAAGTGGGAGACAAAGCAACAGACGCCTAACAGTTCAGACCTTCAGACCTTGAGCGTAGCATCTCTTTCTGCCACCCTCATCTCATTGTTGCAGATCGCTGGGAAAAGTTGAAACGTATAGAAAAGACCTTGCAACCTATAAATTAGGCAAAAAAAATTGAGATATATATATATATATATATAATTTGAATAATGTTGCTATCTTTTGGAAAAAAATTGTCAAATTTTCAATTAAAAAAATTGGAGAAAAAGACCATAGCCTACACCTTTTAGGCCTTTACTAAATTAGGGAAAGAGTCAAATTTATAATGAACTGATGTGATGAAGTAAAACCATGTTATTTCTAAAACAACCAGACACCATTCGAATATAATCCAAATGCCTAACGACATGTAACAGACATCCCACTGACATCTAGATAGGTAATAGTGCTATATAGCATGCATGTAAAATTTGAGCAAGATTTATTGAATAAGTTCAGGAACAATCTTTTAATTGTAGTGTGACCACTCCCAATTAAAAAAGTTTGTGCCCACACAAACTACAGCAAAACTGGAAGATGAAGCTCCCAGGCAGGTCCTTTCTTATATACAAATCAGTGTTTTCTTTTGTGTGTGAAATTCTGAAATATTCCTGTGTTTTTTTTATTTTAAAATTACCAAAATTTGACGATTTTTTTTCTGGAAAATCTTTTCATCACATTTAGACTCTGCTGTTAGTTTGGTAGCTGTTTCTTAACTAGTTTTCTTTTGCTGTTTAGACAAGTTCTAAAAACCTGTCACTGTTTGAAGCTAATTCCCCCTTGAGATGCTAGCCAATGACCCAACATCTGAAAGTTAAAAAATAATCACTGGTACACATCACATATCAACTTGGATTCTTCCACTCCATTCAACCAATTGGGAATTTAAAATCAATACATTATGCCTCAGTAAAAAGGGCAGTGAAGGAAAGTTTACTCCACTTCACTCCCCAATCTGCCATTCAATTAGTATCTTGATGCATCACAAACACATTCCCAACCCGTCCCATTTACTAGCTCTGGATATTACTAGCTCCCAACACTTTCCTTTCTTGATGTATAACTGAAACAAAAAGAAAAACCTTATGACCAGCTTCACCAAAATATTGAACTATCTACCTCAGGCCAGTATTTTTTTTTGTGAAATTTTTTGGCCATTTAGAGATTTAAAAATAAAATAAAATATTCTGTCACTATGCCACATTTGGCTACAGCTGGCAATTTTGTGATAAATTAGGTTTGGATGCATAGTGGCATGGTGTTTAAAGACAAAAAAATGTGGACATGATTTCATAAGGCCCCCATCATAAGTCACCAACAACTATAGTTCATTTCATATGACCATTATCATTAATGGACATTGCAGCTCATGCATGAATTAATTATTTCATGTTCATATTATGATTAGTAATACTAATGAGAGAATTGGATCTTGTAAATGCACAAACAACTCCAAAACACTGTTGGGCGGGTATTTAATTTTTCTAATAACTGTGGTGCCCCCGTTTTTAAATATTTAAAAATCAGAGAAAGTTTGCTGGTTCTGGCTGTGCTTTAAAAAAAATAAGAATCAGAATAAAAGATTGGCTGTTCCAAGAATTTCAAAAACCTCAAAGGACTGTGGTCATATAGACCTGGTAATTTGATTTTTTTCACAAATTTGAGAACCAGGGTTGCATATCTGAACTGGTCAGTGTTTTTTTGGTGGGGAAATTTTATCATTTTGTGCAACAAAAAGAAAGGTGATCACTGATATAAAGGACTTTTTGGGGAAAAATGACCCATTGTTGCCAGATTTTGAGGAAAATAAATTTGAAACTGTCAGATTTAGACTATATGTTCTAGTATGTCACAAAAATATAATGGGGTTCCAAAAAAATTCTACAAGTTTCCTTTCCAACCTGTAGCCAAATTTGGCAAAGTCCTATTGTGGATGATTGTGAGTCCACCAACCTCACAAAATTGTGAAAATCTGAACAGTTTTTTTTTTTTTTTGACAACCACAGTTATGAACCCTAAGAACCACCATGATAGCAGCCAGGGCGCTGTGTCTGTTCCTGTTTCTCATAACCGCTCAACATTACTCCAAAACTTGCTTATATATATTAAAAGTAGATGCAACCCACAATTTTATACCTAGGCAGTTATTTTTTTTTTCCACATTTTTAAGAACTATGGTTTCATATTTGAGCTAAAATTTAAGAATAGCTGCAGTTATGAGCCTTACGAACCATCCTATAACCACTGGAGGTATGTTTATGTTTGTTATAACCTCCCAACATGGTTCCAAATTCCAAACCAGTGTTGTCCTCTTATTTGAATCTGTAAAGAAGTTTTGCCCATTCCAGTTTTTCTAACATTTCCAAATCAGACAACCACTAGTTCTGGTTCTCTGAAAAAAATCAGAATCGAAGAATTGCCAGTCCTGGTAATTCGAAAAACCTTAAAGAACCAGTGGCTTTCATGAAAGAACTCCATTGAGAGAGAGATGCTCGAAACTTAATTAGATTGAGAGGGACGCTGATGATCGACAGATGTGAGTTATAACCAAGAGTTAAAGAACACGGCAAAAACACATCAAGACGATGGAGAGTGCAGCGTACCTTTTTATGTGCCTCAAGCAGTTTATAGTGTTCCCTACAGAGGTCATGAGGTTCCATACAGGGGCAGGGCCTGCTTGCTGTTACTTGCCTTGCAGTTATGCTAACCTTGAAGGGACATTGAACTAAAGTGTACTTATACTTTTCTCTAAGACTTCATCTATCTGTAACCAGGCGCCTGAGCACGTTGCACGACCATTTGTGGTGGCTCTTCAACCCCATTAATTTCTGCAGTTCATCCTACAGCACAAGTGTTTTTCTCAGGGAGACTAATTTTAGTATTTATTCGAGCTCAGAAATATGATTTCCACACATACAAAGGATTTTTCTGGAAAAAAAGGCCAGGTAGAAATCCGCCAGATTTCGATTTTCTTTTTAATCGCCAGATTTCTACAACAGGTTCTAACAGGTAGTCATATTTAAAAGGATTTATAGAAATTTCAACTTTTGTTTTGGTCTATAGCAAAATTTGGCTAAATCTTCTTGTTGATGATCACCAATTTGGCTACATCACAAAATTGAAAAAAGAAAACACCGCTCGTGAAACGAACACATACAGCACTTTCTTGTGTGCCTCTCCATCACCTAACCATACCATCTGCTGGTTCTCATGAGCCTTACTTACCAATATTCACGTAATTTATGATTGGCCATCTGCTTACAAGAGAGAGACATAATGCCATTAAATCTCTTAGAGAACCCAAATAATAGATAGGCAAAATTCTCCTTATTCATGTGATATCTAATTTGAGATAATTTTTGGAGCCTTTTCTCTAAATTAGGCGAGACTTGCACTAAAGTCTAAAATCCATGCTGAATTCTGGTTCAGTGAACTTGTGGGTTTCATTCAAAAGAATGCTATATATATAGCTTGAAGGTCACGCGCCCTACTGGCCTATCAAAGCCTAGGTGGTGTGAAGGTTCTAGTGAAGCTGGTTTTAAGTACCTATATCTAAATAAGACTTTGTTGCCTGAACCAAAGATGGGAACTAATTCAGGTTGAAAGAATTGTACAGGTTTCTCAAGGAGCCAAAATAGAGTGCATGGAGACCATATATATTATAAAATTAAACCAACCTTAGGCCTACAGTGAGAATTCTTAGAGACTAGAGTATGTGACCTGCGTGAGAATTGTCGACTATAGATGACATGATATTGGACCTTAAAAAGAACTACTGAAAAATTTGCACATCCAAAAAAATTGTGGTATGGAAGTATATGTTGAAAGTATTCTTTTAATCCACCCTGAGAAGCCCATTCACTGTACTGAAATGCCAACCCAAAATTCATCTGCCATGAAATTATGTCGTTCTGGTCTGGTTGTTTCTTTCGTCTTTGACACTAAATTTTTCTTTTTTGATTTTAAAAAAAGGAAATAGTTGTGTACTTCTACCCGACAATTTCTCAAACGAGAGGTATTAACGTCCTGGCTACTAGAGCACCATCGTCAAGAGGTTCGAAAGCGCTGATGGTTGACATATTTATAATAAGTACTTATATTGTACCATTTGTGACTTCTTTTGTGCGAAGAAATCAAAACCTTTCACAAGATAAAGGATATGATAAGGATTATGACCAGTGACTACAACTGCATGCGGTTATTTTGGTATGTGAGCTTAGTCATTTAGTGAGCTGCTATCACACACTTTCTATTTGTAGGTTGACCATGCAGCTAATTAGCAGAATTGAATTTGCACTCGCCCTAAGTCTGCTCATGCTCGAACTCCTAGAATTGTCCCTGGCTACAATATATTCTAGAAGAGATGCTAGGCAACTTTTCCTTTCTTGAATGAGCTAAGCATTCTAGCAGGACTAATGTAGAAGCTTTTATTTATCTACCAGGGAAGTTCAGACCAGATGCTGGACCATTGTGCGTCCGAATGGGCACGTTGCCGATGATTGTGCATGCGAATGCGTACAATGCCGTTTCAGATCATGGTACAGGCCGCGGTGATGCCTCTAGGCGTCCGAATCATGCACTGAAGTTGGGGTAATGGGGAAATTACTGCAGTAGGTGTGACAATAGTACCGATGACTGACTCTAGAGTCAGCATTGCGCTATGGAGCGCGCATGATACAGTCAGCATTGCGCTAGCTGATGGAAGCGCTGTACGTGATTGAAGCAATGTGGAATTAATCGAGCGTTGTAACGAGTGCAACCTGGAGGACAAAACAAGATTATGCCGGCCCATTGCTGGGTCCATGCCAGAACTAGGCACTTCTCCAGATTGAGAGGGGCCAAACCTAATAATTCCTGCAGTTAACTCAGAACCATCAATGCATGTGTACCCAAATGGGAATGCTGTTGCAACTGTATCAAGTCACCGCAGCATCTCTCAATGAAAATTCCTTTGAATACAGGCAATTTCTAATCACTTTTATGTTTCTCTTGTGTGTGTTACCCAAGAGCCTAAACCTCAAGCTGAAATTTTACAAACCATTTTCTTATAGTTCAAGATACTTTGCACCTCCAAGATTTTGAAAAAAATCCTTTTTTCATACTTTTATGAAAAATTGCCAGGTCATAATTAAGAGAAAATGTAACAAGAGAAATCGTGAATGTTTCAATCTTGGCATTTTTGTGGGATGCACATGTAGCTGATAATATTGAAGTTTGCGTAGAGTTCAGATGTATCATCCACCATCAAGAATTTCGTTCAAATTATTGCAGTTAGTTATGGTCATGAAGGTCATGATGTATTAATTCTCACTAAGTATAGTTACCTTATTGAATCCTTCTTTGCAGCTTTGTATTCAATATCGACATTGAACAGTTTAATTGTTTAGCAAATTATATGGTCCATATTATTTTTCTTAATTGGATCTAGAATATTTGGCGAGACTTAACATCATGGGGACATACCTCCGTAGCTCAACCTTGACTGATCTGAAAGAGAAGTGGTTGAAACTGCATTAAAGCTTCAGACAATAGCTACAGACGTACAGGTAGGTGGCTAGCAACTACAAATAGACAGGAGCACACAAGCTATCGTTACAAGTTGGATCTACTCCAGGACAACATGCTACTAAGCTTTGTTGAAAATAATGTCAATCTTGAAGAACAGTTTGACATTGGGTTTGCCCATGCTTAGCTGATTTTCAAATCTCTAGATCTCTTCCCATTTCATTGACCATATAGGAAAGTAGTGTTTAATTTTCTTTCACTCAAAAACAGGAAATATTCTTCTGCCAAAAACTTGGAGCACCTAAGTTCATATAGTTTGGAGGTCATAAATAGTTAGTTTCCAAAAGGATCCATCCAGAATATATCATAACTTTTCTTGAGATCAGGAGTGTACAGGTATTAGATATGTGCCTTTTAATGCACAGTGCTTAATCGATATTGATAAGATTGAAGGCTGGTTCGGGTCTTAGCTGATTCATAGGTCATAAAAACCTGTGTGATTTCTGCTGGCAATTTGCTTTGAAAATGCGTCCTTTAGTCTTTTATTTTTTTTCCCATGATATCTGGCTGGTTATGCTGGACATCAGCTTTGAGGTGGGGTGGTTCCCAAATAATGGGTCCTCAGCCTCCAGCCTTGGGGCCGCATTATGCCAGGAACACCTCAGCCCTAGGGTTGGCAGGCCAGCTTGTCAAACAAGTACCACCGGCACACCATGCAAGATGGATGGTGTATGGACAGGAAAATTATTACTGTCCCATAGCTAACTACAATACACCTACCGGCACACCATGCAGGATGGATGGTGTATGGATGGTCCAAAGCACTTTTTCGGTATATTTCTGTTGCATAGCTAACTTGCTACTTCATGGATAGATATGTACTAATTATCAACATGTATCTAGTAGCCACCAAGTACCTGATCACCTACTTACCTACTGGAACATGTAGTCAGTACCACTTAAATTCCCTACCTTCTTATGTATTGATGCTCATATACTTACATAGGTAGTTACCTAAGTAGTGTGAGATGTAAGTATCTAGAGGGTTTACAGGATGTGTTACCAAGGTGGTACAACTCAGTCATGGTTCATCCACAGCTGAGTCATAACAGCTTCCAACGGATGGCACACTGGTGGGTGATGGGTCACAAAATCTTTACTAGCTTTGTTGAACTGATGGAATAATGTAATGCCCAGTTTTGCAGGTGAACAGCTACACATGCTACACAATAGATACGAGACATATATTGCATATACAAACCTACCAGAAAAATGGAAAATTCAAGAACATGCTTGTTATGAAAATGGTTTGGTAAGCGAGTTGAATTCGAATATAAAGTAGTTGCCCTATAAAATTTTGAAAATTCTATGAATTGTCTATATTTCTTTCAAGGGAGGAAAATGTTCAGGCATGGCCCATCTTGCATGATATTGATTACATGATATCAACGCAAAAGTTAGTGTTCATGAACTAAAAACATGGAGGTCAAAAGAGACCTCAGTGTTAGCTTCTATGAGTGGTACAACACTTGGGCGCGTTTAGCAGGCCTTATATTCCATTCAAGTGTGATTCATGCAGGAATTTTAATTTCAAGGTCTGATGAAAAAATCCATAAGCTTTGGGGCTTTCACCATCCTACCCTTCAATAGGATAATACCTTGAAAAAAGAATCTTCAATTTTGTCTCTTTGACACTCAGAACTGTATATCCAGCTGCAACACATCCTATTATGGTCTCATAAATTGGCTCATGTTGGAGGAAGTGGGTACATGTGGCGGTCCCTTGCTCCCTTCCTTAGATGCTAACCTTCTAAATGCATCCATAGCTACTCTACAATTCACAATGACAACTTACGTATACATACTACATGCAAGAGTTTTTGGACACATAAATTAGTTTGCCACTAACCAATTTAAACTATGAAAGTAACATTTCCAGTGTGAGAAAATGTGAAATAGCACACTAGTGCCACAGCCCAATAAAGCCTGTACTTCAAAATCTTTAATGGATGTTGCAAAGATACAATAAGCAATATGTGTGTGTGTGTGTGTGTGTGTGTGTATACAGAATGACTCGCAGTGATATTGGTTCTTTGCTATAGTCCTGATTTTTATTGAAAGAAAAGCGTCTTAATATTAATTTATTTTTAAAAGAACAGTCCAATTCATTGTACAACTCAAAATGCAATTCAATGTGATTTTAGGGTAGTGCATTGATCCATAAAGTGAAATGTTTGATGATCTGTTGATGTGATAGCTCACCCATGGCTTATAAGGTATGTACTCATTTGACAATGAGCATAAGAGTAGTGGTCTTCATGAACAAGTTCTTAAATAGTCATGATAAACATGCGTTGGTGATAAACCTTAATTACCATTGTAAAGCTAGCCTATGGTAGACTCAGTGTATCTTGCCTGTGCTAAGGTGATGGCCCATCTCTCTATCATGGATCTCACAAAAGAATCACCCAAGTGAACTCTAAATGTTTTAACTCAGAAAAATTTCCACAACCTCTGGAGATGGTTCAGGAGGGAGCTCAACACCAAAAAACTAACAACTGGACCCAGAGCCTAATAACAAACAAATACCAAACCATAATTTTTCAATGTCCCTGCATTGCTTCATATTCAATGTCGCACATCTTGTGCACAGGGCTTCCAATCTTTCTTAAGCATGTAAAATTCTCACAATGGGTTTGCAGTTACTTGAACAACTTGTGACCTGATATTTGAACAGCTACAATTGCTTCATATCCACTGCCATACATCCACAAAGCTTTTGGAATCTCACTTGTATGTCAAATTATCATTAGGTCAAATCCAGTTACTTGAACTAGATTGTGTGTTGATATTTGAACAGTTAATTACATTTCCAAACATTACAAAGAACTTGGAGTAGGATAAAGAAGGTAATGCATGAATTCACATGAATTTAGCAACTTCAATCCATTTAAGCTAAACTGTTTCATCAGGAATTGTGGAAATGGAAAATATATGTATTCTATCTGTCAGAAAACTTACATGCTTGCAAGCCTACAAGAACTCAAGTCTATAAAAAATCAGTGTGAAACTGATTCCACTATTCATGAGCTACCACTAGTCATGAATTAAACAAAAAATAGAGGCAAACATACTTGAACTAACTAGCTAGCTAGAATTTGTAGTAAAGCAAAAAAATTCAAACATGGTGCACAGTAAATTGCTTTATTTAATTTCAGCCAGTACTTAAAAACATTTGCGTTTTGCATTGCTTTATTTCACTTCAGCCAATACTTAACACAGTTGCATTTGCAAAACTGAAAATGATATAAGCAATAGAACTTCTACTGCAACTTGACTGATCAGAAGCTCTAAAGAAAAAAACCAAACATGACACTTTACGATAACCTGCACAAATAAATGGCAACAAGTTACCTCACCATTAATTTGATGGCATCGTGAGCTAGAATGTATTTATTTATGGATGTTTATAAGGAACTCCTCACGAGGCATTGAGGCTTGATCCAGGACATGTCCTTATGCAAGCGGCTTGAGATTGAGCTTCTTCAGGAGGGTGTTGAGAGCCCGACAGAGGATGTTATTTGGACCCGGCAGGATGTGATTCTCCACCTCCATCTGCACTGGCCCATCTTGATTCTCGTTAGAACCGGCAGAATTCAGAGGAATATTAATCCCCTGCTGCAAGTCGTTGAGGAAGTCGTCCCCATTAACGCTGCTGTTTCTGTGACCAGTGTCTTTGTTATCGTCAGAGTCACTGTCAAGAAAAGTACCACTGTAGAATTCATCTGCTCCAAATCCCCCTTCAAAGTCATCTTCTGAACTGCTGCTACTGCTGATAGATAGTTCAGTGTTTTGAGATGTCATGCAGTTGATGCCCCCTAATTTGTTGCGAGGAGAAATCTTGGGGTCAGCCGGACGCATGAACTTTTCGCATGGCAATTCAGCGAGGTTGGACAAGGGGGATGATGTGGCCATCTTCATTTTCTTTGCCTTGAGATAGATATGGTTGCTGTAAGAGGTGGAATAATCCTTTGCAACCGGAGTAATCAGGCCAGTGTAAGGATTCCTGCTCCGTTTCAAAAAACGGGGCTCATTTACCAAGATACCTTTAGCTTTCAGAGACTGAGCCCGCGGCTTCATTTTCTCCAGCAGAGATGCTGAAGTTCGTTCAACTGTTGCAACTGTTGCGCAATGTTTGAAAGACAGGCAAACGTCTTTACCTTTGTTCAAGCACCCAGCAGGGGAGGAGGTGTCAGAAAGTTTGATCAGCTGGACCCTGGTTGCGGCATCCTCCACCAGGTGTGAAGCGAATTGGTGGATGCTTGCTGGATTCTGCTCGCAGATAACTGGCGAGACCTTAGCAGGCAGCTGTGTCAGCTCCTGGTTGGGTTCATCTCTTTCCGCCATTGGATACTCCTCGCAGATCATAACGGGCAAGGTCGAAGGCTGTGTCACGATCAGCTCCAGGTGGTTGGGTTCATCTCTTCCTGCCATTGTCACAGAAACTGCAACAGCAGTGCCGTCCCACCACAAATTTCAACAAGTCAGTAGCTGACCATCTCATAGCTAATTTGCACTATTGTGAAATTTCTTTCCAGTCATGATATCTGGTTGAGTTGCAGGTCTGACATGTGGCGCCACACCAATGCCCCTCGCCCCGCTCACTATGCAAACACACTCTAGACATGTCTCTAATTGTTTCTCGAGACTTTTGTCCATTTCCCCTACCCAACTTAGTTCCATCTACGCACCCAAGGATCTGCTAAATAATACAACCAAACGAAGAAATAAACGAGCAGTTATGCAGCGTCCCATGAGATCGCAAATGGCGCATATGCAGTTAATGCAATAACACATGTGGTAGGAAAGTAAAAACTTTGATGGCTCATGACATCGCAAATGTAGAGCTTATAGTTCATGCAATAACTTGGTGCGCAAAAGAAAACTTCGATGTACCTACGAACGACAGCTTGGGGCAAATGCAGAGAGAATCGACTGAAGTACTTATCTCAAACTGAAAACAAATGCAGCTGTAAGACACCACGAGCACGAGTTATTAGAAGGGATGAAACATGCACAGCTTTTCAGATCCTAAACATGTGACATTGCGGAGAATCGCATGACATCGCTCTAAGACTCTCCTTCAAATGCAATCAAAAAACCAAAGCGCCAATGTGCGCACCTCTACTTTACAACAGCGAATAAAACTCACTTTTCAGATGCAAACCACCAGAACGCGCACGCAAAACTCTCATTCAACCTCAACTCGCCAGAGCGCTCAAGCGCGCTCTAGTTCACAATACAGGGGACTTATAACAGATAAAATGGATATTAAAAGTATACAATGTGCAAAACGCACCGGTTATAGACTGCAGGAGACGTTTGGTTCGAATTCGCTGCTCTCCTCAGCCCTGCTTCACGACTACTTTGACACCTCCGGCAACTTTCGCTTCCTTCTACAGACAAGCTGCTTCTCGACCTTCATGTATGTCTACAGTGGACACTTAGGTCCAATCATTCCAGATGCTCTGTTTCCCATTCGATTATCATTGGAATATATTCCCTGGATCTATAAGGTCGGAGGTCATTCTCACTTGCTAATTTCCCCTAGAGTAATTCTATGTTTGATCGAAGATCCCCATCACACTTGCCGTTCCCCAACTTCCCTATCTACAACACTTTTCGATCCCCATCACACTTGCCGTTCCCCAGCTTCACTATCTAGAACACTTTTGAATCCACCTGATCATGAGACGATCAGTTGCTTGCCGGACATGACCGCCCGACTGGCAACCACCACCCATTGTTGTGTCGGGTTTGAACGAGCCGCTAAGTCGGGTGGCCGGTCCATGACAAACTCTTTGGGCAAAACCCATTGGAATAGGTAACCGGCGGGAAGCGCTGGAGGTCGTTAGGCGACATAACTCATCGTATTGCAGCGCTAATTTACGGGTTTTGGGGCATAGAAGCGGGTGAGCTATGGGGTCAGCCAACCAGCTATCAGGAACGTGCAAAAGGGCATTAGGGAGGTCTGGAACTGTCAGGTAACGTGATATAACCGGGGAGCTTGCCATGGTGCCCAGATGCTCCTACAATCGTATATGAATTAGTTTTCTCGCTGGGGTTAAACTTTTTTATTACCCACGAGCTACATTTTCAATGTCTATCAGGGAGCTGTGAATATATATCCTGAGGTGAAAGAACAGCTGCAAGTTTCATGGATATCTACTAATTAGATACCCGGGAAACTCTCCAGGGCTTCAGCATTATTTACATGAGCTTGAAGGGAGACAACTTGCTGGAAAAAAGCTTCTTCGTCATAAAGGTATAATGTACTGTACAAGATTAACACTACTCAATCACGAAGAGAGTTCCGAAAAGGCCTTAATGCAACTGAGATCTGGCCAGCTGCATATTGATGTTAAACTCACTAATCAGTTTTTTTTTTGTGTGTGCCTTCTTAGGTACCTGCCCACCAGCTTGTTGGAACGGTAGTCTCTCACGAACCCAGCCAATGCCTAATTTTTCATGGTATAGGTTTATGACCTTTTCCTTTTGGAGCTTAATTACAGGTGCTGATTAGTAGGTGCATCAACAACTACTGGCTTCTACAAGCTTATAACTGCAATGAGACTGGATTAGCTAGGCAGGTTGCTATTCTGATCACTTTTAGATCTGGGCCAATAGATAGAGCTCCTTTACTCTTTGAAACATGACGTGCAAATATGGGGTGTTTGTATTGTCACCTATCAATGTGGGGTGGGTCTTTGCAACCTGGACCTGTCTTTCATGGTCAAGCCTCCTTGAACAGGTACTTCAAAAATTAAACCAAAAGAATTTGTTCTGAGCTTCTAATCTAGAGTGCATGTGCAACTCTCTCTCTCTTGGAAGTTGGTGACCCATCTTCATTTGGCCCTTTACTTTACATACCTGAAAATAATGTGCATTTAATTTCCCAGAGAGAAGAAAAGTGACATTTGTGGTTTGCCAAAGAATTATTTTATTTTTGTATACATCCAGGATCACTTTAACGCTTTAAAATCTCTTAGGTTGTATTCAACTTAAGGCTCCAGTCACATCTTACCCACCATTCCATCTTGAACATCAGCTATCATCTACATCTAAGGTAATTTATGTACACACTGTTGCAGAGTTGTATCAATAGTAGGTAGGAACAAATCTGGTTAATATCTTCTCATCCAGGTGGGCTTCAAATGTCATAACTCACATATCCTTGAGCACCTCAGTAGTACCACTAGTAATGCCTCTGGCTACTGTCTTCTAGCAATGGCCTCACTAAGACTTGTTCTGCAATGGTAAAAGACTCAACATGGAGGTGAGCATCAATATGAAGGCAACTTGACAAAGTGTAACAGAATAGTATTGATGGGCTATTGGTTACTGTCTTCTCAGCAGCTTCATATCTCCTCAACCAGAGTACTTGGAATACATCCGTCTTCTATCTTCTCTTTGGTGAAGTACCATATCTCATTATCATCACCGGTATTACACTGTTTCGTATAACTCTGGTTTGCTAATACATGGACTCTTAGCAACAAGAACATCATCTCTCTTCTTGCTTTAAACTATTGTATCAGCTCATGATTCTCATCACATAAAGATCGTCTTGTTTGTGCATTAATAATGACCATTAATTAATTTCAACAGTAATACTAACAGTAATACGAGTGCTAGTTATTATTATAGTTGCATCAGGAGTTGATGAACTATCAGTTAGCCATATTAACAGAAAATTGTATACTGGGAATTAGAGCTGAACAATGTTTTTCTTGGGGTGAATTTTTGAAATCTGGCAAGAAAAAAGAGGAAGGTGGGAAAGGTGCAAAGGGTGCTTTTTTTTTTTTTTGGGGAGAAAATGGGCCCAAGTCACAACACTATGAGGGAAAAAAAATCTTAAATTGCCATATTCAGAGAAAGGTTTCCTTGATAAGATCCCAACTTATAGGAGGAATCCTAAATATTTCTACTTCCCCCATGACCTCTGGCAAAGTCCTTTTGTGCATGATAGCCAACCCTCCTACTTCACAAATTTGCAAAAAACACACTGATTCTGAACTGCTAATTGGTAATTTCCTTAATGATAATATATCTTTTGCGATAATAATTTGCTGAGCTCTTCATTGTAGTGCATTGTAGTCCAATTCCTATTCTTGATTTACAAAAACTGAAATAAGAGAATGCGCACTAGCCATTGTTGGCCATAGTGAACCAGTACCCACCAGCACACCATGAAGGATGAATGGTAAGCAGGAAACAGTTTTCTATTGGGTTCCAGTTCCCTAGCTAACCATGGTGGTTAGCTCAGTTGCCATTTTTTTCTACCTACCCACTAACAATACACAAGTGTGTTGTTAGTAGGTAGGTAGTAAAAACAGCCCTTACCTATAAACCATCTACTTACGTAGTAAGTACCTATTTTTCTACCAGTCTACCTATATATATGCGACCTATTTCTTACATAATTGGTTAGCAAGGTGAAACCAAATATTAACTCAATTGAGGTTCATCCAGAACTCAGTTATAACAGGCATCCAGTTGATGGTGCGCTGGTGGATGCTGGTTCACTGTGGCCACTATTGTTACCATATCAGGAGGACGATTTTGGAATCAAAGGACTCATCAGAATTGAAAAAGCCTTACCATATGAATCAATTCCTTGATAGGTCCTGGATGGAAACTAATTTTCACCATGCAGTGTACTATTCAATAAGAGTTTAAATTCATTTATTAAATAGAAGGCCCCTATTCTACTTAAGCTCTTCATGTGATAGTAATGGGCCCATGTGCAGGTGACCCTAGTATATTAAACCTCCTTTAAGCTTGCCCATCCCAATACTATTCTGATCAATTTGGACTTGACTTCAAAAACATCATGGAACATTGCTAAATTAATTTTTAAACAACCATTGTAAATTCTATAATTTTTTGTTCCATTGGTTTGAAATTTATTGTGAAATGATTATTGTGTACTCCACCCCATTGAGGGCTTTCCAACCTTACATACCAAAAGTGGAGTGGGGCCCCACCCCATGGTGTGGGAGGATGAGAACAGGGTCAACCATCACATCCAAACAAACAAAACAAAAAAGAACTTGAACAAGTGAACTGTAGACCTAGGGCCCCAGTGTGTGGTAGGGTAACAGCGTAGTCACATCCAAACATATATATAAGTTTGTGGTTGTTCCAAAAGTTTGATTTCACAATATAAATTATCATATGATGTCTTATAATCAAATTTTAACACATGTACCTATCTATTAAAGAAGGTAGTTTGTTTAAATTGTTTGTCTGTTTTGTTTGTTAGGTTGAGATCTCCAAAATCACAGCACTCTCTTTGTGCTTTTGTTATAACCATTGGAAAGTTGTCATGAGTACAGGTGCACCAGGTGGTTTGGCAATGTTTAGAACTCTGGACAATGAAAGAGAACTTATTGAAATTGAACAATGTTTTCAAAGAAAAATGTTTGAATTCAAAATTTATTTTATTTTAGGGAAATTGAAGCCCTATTTGGTACATTGTTGAAAAGTTTGTTATGAAGGGGTTTCTTGGAGGTGATTTTGTAATTTTTAGACCTAAGGCTAGGGGAGATATTGAATTTGGAGTATTTTTTGTGAAATTGATTTTTTTTAAAGATATTATAATAAATTCATGATTGAGATGGGTGAAATCACGGTCAAGTAGATCACAAGTAGTCTTCTGGAGTAAAAAATCGGGGGCTTATCAAAAAAGATGTTAAAATGCATTAAAAAATGTTTTCATTTTGATTTTTTTTTGCGTAAATGTATGAAAGACTTGTATGGCTAGATTTTCAGATCTTCAAATGAAGAAAAAATAAAATATGAACCTACTTTCAACTCAACATGCAAACCTATCAGAATGTTCTATTTCTAATCAAATAGGTATAAAGTAAATTTTTTTTCACTAAAATTTATGGATTTTTATGGGTTTCACTACATATTCATGTGACCCATATTGTGTGATGAACAAATAGGTGAATATGTAAGTGATTTATGAAAAATAAATTCAAAACACAAATTTATTGAAATGTTGAATTCTCTTTCAATTTATTTTCAACCTATTTTTACATTTCCAACTGTTATGAAACAAATTTTATTAAAAGCTTTTTAATGTGAAAAAAGGCCTATAATTTTTTTAATCCCATAATTCATAACTTCATATTTGGTGTTGAAATGTGGCAAGCATAATAGAAAGTAGATACAAGGATCAATTGATATTAAACAAGTAACTATTGACACAAGAAAGTGGAATTAATTTTTTAGTTCCTACTTGAACACCAATGTTTCAACTCCTTTCCACGTGAAGACCTATTTTCCATCTAGCTAGATGTTTCTTGTGTTTTTTGTTGATTTCTATATACCAATGCCATTTGACAATCCAAATGCAAGATCATGGATGATCAATGAGTGGTGTGGATTGACCATCAATATCAAAACAACCTAAATCACCTTATAAAAATTCTAGGGTTATGGAATCCATTGCATTGTTTGTGTCTCCACATGTTGTCTCCTTGGTCTTGTAGCAGAGAAAACAAAATTCAAATGTTGTTACTAAATCTTGTAAGTGTGGAAAAACAATTGTTTTTTGTTGTTAATGTGTGCGTGTTCTATTGGGATAATTAAATTCCAATTTTTTTCAAATAACTATCAAACTATGAACATGGGCAATATAAGAAACGAGAAATTCACACTTGTAAAGAAGGAAACATGTGAAGCAATGTGCTTTGGAAGCAAAGGAAATAGTAGAGTCATTAGTAAAAAACCCCCCTATTTTAACCAAAAAGTTTTCAACTAAATGTGATTTATAACTACATTGCAACTAGAATTTTTTAATTTTTAAATAGAATAATGGCAATTACCAATTAAGTTGACTCATCAACTAAATTGGTATATAGTTGAAAGTAGTTTTCAACTAGGTGGTATTTCATTGAATATTTCACTGAATATTCTAAGCATCAACAATGTCTCCAAATTGAAATATCTATTATGTTCATAAATAGTGAAAAATAGGTCTTGATTAAAGGTTTTCTAGTTGGCACATAATCAAGAAGTTAACCAATGTTCAATTATTTTGGTGAAACCATCAACACATGTATGGATGATAAAATGTATTTTAGTGGATGGATGAAATATAATTTCATTTGTAATTTTGTTACAATTATCTCTCAACTCAATTAAACAACTAATATGTGATTTTGTTTTTATACATATGATATATGTTAATATTTATGCTAAATTATGATAACATTAAATTACATGTAAAATTCATTTTTACAAATGAATAAGTTATGTGTGATATAATTTTTATAATGCATATAAATTTTGAATAAATTCTCTTGAATATGAATTAATAATTTAAACTTGTACATGTTCATACATGTAATTTGATTTTTACGTAAACCAAATTTATTTTAGGACATATCAAATAATGATATATATATTTAAGGATTAAATTGTGGAATCGTAATGTTTATTCATTCCTTTCATGTGATAGCTTAATGTTTATTAAAAATTATGATCAAAATTCATCACCCATTAAAATATAGGTAATTTTATTTGTAAAACTGAATGGTTATGTATGATCATTGATGTAAATATTTTTTTTTTGCATTTAAATAATAATATTTAATCAATTGAAATAAAATTTAAGTTGAAAATAATGCATATGTTTAATAAATGTCATTTTTAATTTTTTTGTAAACCAAATTTAGTTTTCAACATATCAAATAATGATAGATAATTAGTATTTTGTGGAACTTTAATGTTTAGTCATTTTTATACATATGATAGCTTTATACTTGTTACAATTTATCAAAATTCATTAAACTGAAATTACTTGTAAATTCTATTTATAAAAATGAAAGGTTAAATACTATGCAAATATTTTTTTATTTAAATATTAACTTAAATCTAAAAATAGTTCTTAATAAATTGAAATATAACTATAAAATAATGTGTATTGAACTACAAGTTAATAACAATATGTTCAACACATGTAATAATAGCTATTTTTATGTAAATTTTATTTTTCATTTACAACATAAGTAATCAAATATAATTATGATTCTTCAAAATTAATGTAGTAATTTTAACTAATGTAATGTAATTATTATTTTTAATTAATTTAATAATAATATAATGTTACTATTGGTTTGAATATATTTTTAAACTATTTATTTCATTATGAATTTATTTGATAGTAAATAATAATAATAATTGGCATAATTAATAAAAAATTTAATAAATATTTTTATAATTTCAAAAAATATTTTTTATTTTAGCACTATTATATTTACCTCAGTATTTTTACTATATTTTATTTTTATTCAATGTATATTATATTAGTACATAATGGTTATAACAAGTTAATTAACAATACAAATAATGATAGTTGAATAACAACTTAGCTTATATTAGCTACAATAATATTTCTAATTATTTTTTATAACTATAATAATTTATTAATTATCTATGTATATTAATATTTTAACTAATATATAACTTTATTAGATCTAATGAAATATTAATACATAATAAAGTCTTAATAAATTTTTTTTTTTTCTTAAAATAATTTTAATTAATTGTAAAATTGTTGTTGAATATTTACTTCATGTAAGTAGCATAAAAAATAAACCTAGGTTAGGTAAAATATTAGTTTAGCTTTAAGTTTAAGCATGTCCCCTTAGTTTAAATCATAAACAACCATTTGATCATTGTCATACTCCATCTTGCAATTAAGATTGTTTGGTAGCATAACATGAATAGCAAACATAGTATAAAATTGGCAAGAATTATTTTAGGTGGTTGCCATAGGTCCAATAACAAGGGCAACACTTGGACTCACCTTTATATTACTTGGCCTTTTACTTTGTACTCAAATCTACTTTGTATTTGGTGCATGGACAAGTCACGAGCATACACGAACTTATAAAGCTCACCACAGCCTGAACTTGGAGGAAGCCATCACCTTCCCCCTTATAATATTCTCTATGCTTGGCCATAGGGCTTACACCCAAGTGTCATTTTGTCCTAGGACTCCCAAGTTAGGAGTCCTGAAATTCCCAAAATTGGGAATTTCATAACTTTTGAGGCCTATAACTTTTTGTGTAGACTTCCAATTGAGGTGATGTCTAGAGCAAAATTGTAGTCCTAATCAAGAGCTTTCTAATAATGTGTGGCACACCACCCACACGTAAATAAATCAAGGTGATTCCTGACTTTTAATTTTTGGAAATCAGGTTAACAATTTGACTCCCAACCCTTTCTTTTGGCCATAACTTGTATTTTAAGTTTTAAAATGGGACCTGCAAGCCCATTTTATACATTTACATTCCAAAAAAATTCTAGTGTTATAAAAAACTTCTCAATCCAATGAATTTTGACCTTGGCAATTGCTTTCTAAAAAATCAAAAATGGGAGCCCACTTGGGAATGTGTGGGTTCATTCCCTCACACCCTTCTACACTCCCGAGAACATGAAATGTGACTTTTGGGTGTCATTTTCGGCCCGCACCTTTATAAGCCCTTGCCTTGGTCACAAGCCCAAGGCAAAGGTTACGACACTCTCCCCCATTAAAAGTAAAGGTCAATGTCTTCATTGACATTTAGAAATTATTTTCTTAATGCAATTTCTTTCATTCGGATCCTTAGCCATTGATTGTTAATTTTTGTGGCAAAACTTTGCCTCAAGCTAATTCAGGTGTCCCCAAGGTTTTTTATATTATTTTGGCAAGTATAAAGGGGGGTCTCAGGAAAAACCCTTAACTTTTATTTCGTCAAAAGACCTAAACTAGCCTAATTGATGAACCCTTCATTTGGGAAACACTTATTCAATCCTTCCCTTCATGAAAAATTCAAGCCAAATTTAATCTTAACCTAAATTACTCGACATGACTCCTTTCCCAAGCTTGCGCCCCAATCACAGTAATCAAGCTTAACTAAAGGTATTTCTATCAAGGTACGAGAAATGATGTTTAGGCTTTGCAAAAACCTAAGTCCCAAGCTACATGACTATAATATGCAAACGGGGTCATGACTTCCCGCGTTGGTTGCCACTACCAACCAACCCTTAAGGATGCACTTTAAGCATGTGCACGTCCCTACAAGCTCACCTTACTTACCTCCTCTTTTGGGGCCAAAAGTTTTTTTAGCCCCAAAGTGCGAATTCAATTTTGATTTGGGCTTACACAAGAAAGTTCCATTTGTCCATGCCACTTGATGACGTTTTTAGTAATACTCATTATGTTCATGATACAATCTTTTGAAAGTTTTTATTTTTATTTCACTTGCAATTTGATGTGATACATTTGTGTAATTTCTTACCCCAATGAAAGAAAGGTGATGTCTTCATCACATTTTATGTTTCTTTCGCTTCTTTGCCGGTCTATTGTGAAATTCTTCTATGGCTTCTTAGGCATGTTCCATATCCAACTCATTCACCCAAGATGCCTCTATTAGTGGTATCCTTTCCATTTGACCAAATATTTTCATTCTTGCCCCCGCCCCTTTAGTTGCCTTGACTTGAACACGGCCTCCACTTCAAATTTTGGTTCATTATCAATGAAGTCGAGTGGAGGCCTTGAATTGTGCACTTGACTAGATCTTAAAGCATCGTGGGTGACCAACTTCAAAAGTGAAACATGAAATATGGGATGGGATGAACTTTAAGATTTTTCAATAGTTTTAATTTATAAGTGTCGGGAAATTTCTTTTCCAACACTTTGAATAGACTTGCATATGGGCCCAAAAACTTGTGGTTCAAACCTTTTGGTAACCGGAAATTTTTGATGTTCAACCACACTTCATCTCCTTCCTCAAAATTCACCTCTCATCAAAACTTGTCTACAAAATCCTTGTACCATTTATGCGCCTTTTCAAGATTAGCCTTAGCCATCTCCCACAAATGTCGCCTTTCTTCATTAAGTTATGTGACCATTAGCACTTTTTCATTTACATCACTTGGGGGTTGCCCATGTGCGGCCCAAGTTGTAGGCACAATTGGTGACTTGCCCATCACCATTTGAAAAGGGGTGGTGCCTATTGCCGAATGCTCCGAATTGTTGTAACAAAATTCGACCAACTCCAAATGGTCCACCCAATCTTGTTGATTCGCTATCACATAATTCCTTAAGAATTATTGGATAACCAAGTTCATTCTCTCGATTTATCCATTCGTTTGGGGTCGGAATGAAGTGTTCATCTTGAACTCCGACCCCATGCACTTCCACAAGGCTCGCCAAAACTTGCTTGTGAATTTTGGGTCTCAATCCGACACAATGTCCTTGGGGAGGCCATGATGTTCAAACACATGCGTGAAGAACAACCTTCCCGTCTATTGGGCCGTGGAACTTTCCTTGGTGGAAATGAAGTGTGCCATTTTGTTAAATCGATCCACCACCACCATGATTGCATCAAATCCCCTTCATGGTGGCAAATTCACCATGAAATCCATGGACACACTTTCTCACGACCTTTCCAGATTTGGTAGTAGTCGTAACAATCTTACTTGTTTCTTATTGAGTGTTGGATTTTGTTAGCAAATCAAGTAAGTCTTCACATATTTCTTTACATCATCTTTCAAATTAAGCCAATAATAGGACTTTTTGAGAAATGTTATGGTGCGTTTTGTGCCACCATGGCTTGCAAGGGGCCCATCATGACACCCCTTCAAGAACTCATCCTTAAATCTCCCTTTCAGAACATAAAGCCAATTCTATTTATACCACAATAATTCATTTTGCAAATGGAAATGTGACTTAATTCCTTTTTGAATGTTTTGTGTCCCCCACATACACCACCTTAAGTTGGTGTTTGCAATTTAGCACATCAACCACCACATTTTCCTTCCCGGGCTTGTGTTGAAGGTTCACATTGAACAAGGCCAATGTGTCTTGCCATTTCACTTATTTTGATGACAACTTTGGTTGAATGGCAAAATATTTCAAAGTGACATTATCAATCCACACCACCGCATATTTTGGCCCCAAGTTTGGAGACAATGTATCACGGCCCACATTTCCTTTTCATGTGTTGGCCACTTTCATTCTGTGTCACTCAACTTTTTGCTTTCAAATGTCACTAGCCTTCCATCTTGCACTAGGACTCCTTCAATCACAAAGTGGAAGGCATCAAAATGAATTTCAAATTTTTGTCAAAGTCTGACAACTTCAACATGGGCATTTTCATCAAAATGCCTTTCAAGGTTTCAAAGGTTTCATTGCAAACTTCATCCCATTCATAAGTTCCAGATGATTTCTTCAAAAGGTTTATCAAAGGCGTGACTATCTTTGCAAAGTTCTTAATGAACTTACGATAATAGGAAGCTAATCCTAAAAATGATCTTAAGGCTAAAACCAACCTAGGTGGCTCCCAATCCAAAATTGCTTTCACCTTATGGTCATCCATTTTCAAGCCTTTTTGAGTGATCCTATGTCCAAAGAAATCCACTTCTGTCACCTTGAATTTGCATTTTTCAAACTTAACATATAACTTGTGTTTTTTCAACCTTTGGAATGCCTTCTAAAAATGCTCCACATGCTCCTCCATAAAATTATTATAGACCAAAATCTTGTCTATGTATGTGCCACAAATTCATCAAGCCACTCCCAAAAAATGTCGTTCATGGGTGTGCAAAATGTGGGGGCTGCATTGGTGAGTCCAAAATGCATCACCAAGAATTCGTATGAACCATACCTTGTGTGACAAACAATCTTTTCTTCAACCCCTTCTGTAATTTGAATTTGGTAATACCTCAAACGTAGGTCAATCCTATTAAACATTTTAGCTTTTGAGAATTGATCAAACAAATCGTTAATTTGAAGTAATGGGTATTGATTTTTCACCATCACCTTGTCGAAGGTTTTATAATCCACACATATCCTCAACATCACATCCTTCTTATGAATTAAAAGGACGAGTGCCCCATATGGTGACTTGCTAAGTGTAATGTATCCCTTTATGAAGAATTCCTTGAGTTAAACTTTAAGTTTCTCCAACTCTTCATGATTCATTCGAATGGGGCCTTGGTAAGAGATGCCACTCCTGACATCACCTCAATTGCATGGTCGATTCATCTTATCAGGGGTAATTCATCATGCAACTTTTCAAACATCACATTTGGGAATTCATCCAACATTTGCTTAACACATTTGGGAAGACTTACCAAGTTGGTAATTTCTTGTAATTCAAACTCATCCAACACATGCATCATACACAACATGCCATAACCTCTCATGCATTCCTTTTCCAAAGTTTTTCTTAACATCAAATGGATGGTCAATCCACTCACACTAAGCATTTCATGTGCTTTCACCTAAACGATCCCATTTTTGGATGGGATTATAACTAACCTATTGTGCCCTTCCATGAGCACATTGTTATGGGTGATGAATTCCATTCGCAAAATGCATTCCATTCCCACTTAACCAATTTAGTCCACCCGAAAATAACATTAAATTACTCCTTTTAGGTTAACATTGAATGCCTAAGGTGGAAGATGGGGTGAACATTGAATTAATCCCTTTTGCTTCTAAAACCCTTTCCAAACCCTCCCAAAGGGGACAAGCACATAGCTTATCCGAAATCCCATTTAAGAATCCCCTTAATTCGGGTTCGTAACCTTTTCGCCCAAACCCATTGGACGCATTGGCATTACTACAAAAGTGTGGTGTAGTTCATTATCCTAAATCATTATGGGACTTTAAAAATGAAATAAGTTCATTACATTTTAATGATTTCACCCTGGTTAAAGTTATTTCACTATCATATCACTATGTAAACATCATGTTTCACTACTAGTTAACATAATTCACTATCATAATTTATTGTAATAAATAGATTTATTTTTATGTTGTTTGAAATGCCTTATATATGTTACCTAATGATAAATTGTATATTATTCTAAGCTACTTTAGTTATTTTAACTTATACCTTATGTTATTATATGTTATTATATGTTATTATAAATTATAATACCTTAAACTATTATACGTTATTCTACTTTTAAATATCCTAGTTAGCTTATTATAAGTTTTTTAAGTTATATAAAATTAAATTATTCAACTAACTTTAGGCTATACCTTAGGTTATTTTATTTTAAGTTAATATATGTTATTTCAAATTCTATTTTATGTTATTCAAGGTCATTCTACTTTATCCCAAGTATAATAACTTAAAATGTTTTAAATTAAAATGTAATGACCTAAAATAAAATAGCCTAAAATAAAATAACTACCAATAGCCTATGATAATATAGCTTTAAATATTCAATAATAATTTATAATATAATAATGATTAATAGTCATAATATAACATAAAATAACCAATAATAATTTATAATACAATAGCCACAATAGTCGTAATATACCAAAAAATAACCACCAATGGCTTACAATAAAATAGTCACCAATAGCCTATAGTAATTTGACCACCAATAGTCATTAATAACCACCAATATCCACCAATAACCATTAATAAAATAACCATGAATAGCTATTAATGGTTATTGGTGGATATTCTATTAATGGCCAATAATATAATAACTATTAATGGTTATTGGTGGATATTCCATTGGTACACAAAAGTAACTTAGAATAATCGAAAGTAACAAAGGGTGAAATAATTAAAAATAACAAAAAAAAATTTGAGAATAGCCATAAATAGTTGTAAATAATGTAAAGTGAAATAAATTAAAACAATGAAAAGTAGCTCTAGAATAGTTGAAAATAACTTAACATAGGTAGTATTATTATATTAGCAAAAAATTTATGCATTTATTAAACATTTTTTTTCAAATGAATGGTCATTGAAATGTTATTAAATAATGATATTAAAAAAAACATTTGTTCAAGTGATTTTACACTTTCAAAAGGAAATAAATGTAATTATGTATATTATTGAAAAAACTTTTAAAATAAATATTTAATATTTAATTTGGACAAAATCTCAATAAAATATGAATTTTTTAAGTTTATGTTTTTTAATGTTTAAATGATGTTTTTGATAAATAAATCGTAATGTTACACAATATCACAACAAATGTGGTGGCTTAATGGTAGGCGTGTTTGCCTCCATCCCAAACATCAAAGGATCAAACCTCACAACTAATGTGTTTGTGGTTAACAATGATAAGTTGACCGAATATTCTCCTATGTGGGAACCATTAATAGAATAACCACTAATAAAATAATTACCAATATCCAAAATAGAATAATCATTAATAACCATTAATATTCTTAATAAAAGAACAACTAGTAGTCACCAATAGTATAGCCACCAATAGCCATACATTATAATCGCTTTTAAAAAAATTTAAATTGCCAAACATAATTTAAAATAAAATAATTTATAGTAGACAAAAATAACCTACAATAGCTTAGAATTACCAATAATAACATAAGGTGAAATAGCCTTTAATAACCAAAAGTAATTGAAAATAACCATAAATATTCATACACAATGTAATGAAAAGTAGCCTTATAATAGCTGAAAGTAGCCTAACATAGGTAATATTATTATATTAGCAAAAATATTATTCGTTTATTAAACATTTTGTTATAAAAAAAAATGTGGTCATTGAAATGTTATTGATAGTGATATTCAAATTTTTTTTGGTTCAAATGATTTTACACTTTCAAAAGGAAATAAATGTAATTATGTACATTATTGAAATTTTTTAAAAGGTAAAGTTGAATCATTTCATTTGAACAAAATTTCAATAAGATATGAATTTTCAAAGTTTATGTTTTTGTAATGTTTAAAATGAAATATTTAGTAAATATAATGTAATATAACATATTATCACAACAAATGGGGTGGCTTGATAGTAGAGGTGTTTACCTCCATTCTAAAGGTCAAAGGATCAAACCTCACAAGTGGTGTGTACATGGTCAACAATGGTAAGTTAATCGAATATTTTCCTATTTAGTTCTCTAAAATAGGTGCATAGGTTGATTACGTGGCTTATAAATCTAGGTTAGGTTTTTAACTTAACGTAAGTAGTGACACATGTCAATTACTCATAAGCTGAAAATCATAAAATTATCAATAATGTTATATATTAAATAATTAAAATTTAATTGATTTCCATGCTATCGAATTAATTAATTAATAAGTGAATGGCTTGATAAATTTATATTTCATTTAAGAATAACCTTGTTTCACTAGATACTAATGAACCAATTCATTATGCGTAATAACTAGTCTTCATTCACTAAGGGTTTAACGAAATATCACCATGGTAAAAATCTTCAAATTTACTCAAAATCTAATGAAACCCAGAGTGAATTAAAACACATTTTGGTGTAATGTGGGGAATTGAACTCCAATCCACTAGCTTAACACCCTCCCATACTGCCATGGTGCCACTCACCATGGCTAGTCTTGGTGTGGGGCCTCGTTCAAAAAGGCATGTCACCCCCTTTCTATGATGACCAAAAAATTTCAGTCGCCATAGAAAAAGGGCAACCACAAATTTTCAGTCATCGCAAGGTTTGGCAACTAAAATTTTTTGGTCATTGTACATTATGGTGATTGAATTTTTTTTCAATCACCATAAGGTACGATGACCAAATTTTTTTAGCATTCCATTGCCATAAGGTATGGCAACTGAAAAAATTAAATTGCCATGAAGTTGACAACAACCAAAATGAATCCAGTTTCGGTCACCCATAAACTTACCCGGGGTAACCCAAAAATGCTTTTGATTTGGGTTGACCCTAGGTTGACCTAAATTGATCCTATATTGACATGACATAGGGGTACGTCTACTTGTTGAAATACATAGATGATATAAACTAAAATAATGGGAGTTATATGGTTTTTTAATATAATATTGTTGAATTTTGTAATTATAAATTATTTTCAAGAACCAAACTTGTTGCCTATGTCGACATAAACCAGTGATATCTACTTTAATCTATTTCATTTGATTTTAGAAGTTTTTGAATAACAATCCCTTCATTAATATTTGGATCCAAGGATTCAAAATAAAGCACTTATGGTTGTGATTGCACAATGTTGTATCATAATGTGCACAAGAACAAAATTATTTATAAAGATGACAAGAAATCTTTACATTTTGAAGGTAATTACAATGAATTCTATCCATAATAATGAGCATACATTAAACATATATTATTAGATCTTTGTTATACAATATTAAATTATCATCAATAATAATTAAATAATCTTATTGACAATGTGTTTGGTAAACTACCACAAACTTCTAGCCACCAAAACATTAAGCTTGAGCTCAAAAAAATTAGTTGATCCAAAGGCCTTTTAGTCACACACTCAAGTACATGGGTTGAATGCATAGTGATTTGAGTGTATTCAAATCATTTCAATATTCCTTCTAAAGTTATTTGATTTTGACTTTGGTGTCAATTTGACTTCTGCAATCCACATAACTCTCAATGAGATTCTATAATGATCAACATTTATCAAATTGAATGTCCAAGAAAATTTAATAATAGTATATTGCTTGATCCAAATATATAAAAAACACAAAAGCTTTTCAATTTTAAATTTCATATTCCTTAAACATGGAATATGGTAACCTCCACAAAGACTATTATACAATCTTAACATAATTAGACTATTACAAAATCTTAGCATCATTAGATTGTTGCAAAATTTTAGCATAATCATACACACTACCACAAACATATTTACTTCATCTACATGAAAAGGACCCCTAGAACAATTTCTACTTTCCTTTCTTCTTGCCATTTTGCAACATTCTTGTCAATATGTTTCCGAAGCTCTACGCAAATATCAGCAATAACTTTGGAATTAAAAAATGCACTTTAATCCTTGAGTCCTAAAAAATAAAACCAAAGTCATCAAAACTAGAATTGTTAAGAATAATTTAGAACAACATAACCCATGTGTCACAACCCTGACCTTGGGTTTGCAACTAAGGCAAAGGCTTCTAAAAGTGCGAACCAAAAGTGAAGCATAAGAATCACATTTCATGCTTCCAAAAGTGTAGGAAGGTGTGAAGGAATGAACCCACACACTCCCAAGTGGGCTCCCACTTTGGGAGTTGGAGCCCCAATGGATTTATGAATTTTTAGAGAGCAGTTACTAAGGTCAAAACTCATTAGATTGAAAAAAAAACTTATGTCATTGAAAAGCTCTTAGAACGTAGATGTCTAAAATGGGCTCGTACGTCCCATTTGAGTACTTAAAACATAAGTTATGACTAAAAGAAGGGGTTGGAATCAAACTACCAATTTGACTCCTAACCACTAAAAGTCGGTAGTCGCCTTAATTTTGTAGTGTGCAGGTGGCATGCCATGTATTATTGGAAAGCTCTTAACGAGGATTGTAACTTTTGTTCAGAATTCACCTCAATCGGAGGTCTACACAAAACATTATGGGCCTCCAAAGTGACAAGAATCCCAATTTCGGGAATTTCGGGACTCCCAACTCGAGAGTCCTAGGACAAAATGACATTTGGCTGTACGCCTCGTGTCTAAGCATAGAGAATAATATAAGGGGGAAGGTGGTGGCTTCCTCTAAGTCCAGGCCATGGTGAGTTTTATGAGTCCTTGTATGCCCGTGGTTTGTTCGTGCTCCAAAAGTGCTCCAACCATGCACTAACCAACTTGTTATTTGGTTTGTGCAAATTCATTTGAATAATTGACCTACTTGTCATTTCCTAGTCCCCATCCCAGAGCTCCAACATGTTTCTCTACCCCCAAAGTGCTACAAGTTAGGGAGTGTACCCCAACTCCTTTTTCTTCCCTTGTTTCTACTTTTGAACTCGCATTGGAGTCTTTCAAGGAGTGTGGGGGGATGTCACCATCACCACAACTTATGGGTTTATGATTAAATACATTTGTAATAAATTTTATCTTGTGCTACTTCTACTTGAATTCTGTTGTCAACTAATGATAAGTTTGAAAATATTGATGCCTCCACTTACTCTGTCATCCTTTGGTGCAAGGTAAATGAAGCTCCAACAACATTTTCAACATCAAAATACATGTAAAAATCGGCTTTATTAGCTGGAGGAACAACTGTCATAGCAGTGCAACATCTTCATGGTTAACAGTGAGTAATACTCAAAAATTCCAAACAAACTATTCAAAATTGATGTTTCTTTATGTTTTGAGATATCAATAGGAATTTATTTTAACAATGTTTGGTCACAAGGGAGGTCTATGTCATCCAAAACATGGTTTTCCTCTTCCATATTTGGTGCCTACATAATGTCCATTTTGCTACATTATTCAACTTTTGCTTGTGCACATGATCCCCAATTCAATAATGGTTTGAGTAACACATGGTTCAAAGGGCTTTCATATTACATATGCAAACAAGTTTATGCATTTTCAATAAAGTAAACCATTTAGAAAATTGAAAGGAATATATCTACAACATCCCTCCAATAAGTTCAAGTTGAATTGCTCACCAACAGAATTCCATTGGAACTAACCTCCCAATTGCAGCAACTACACCACCCTCCTACGTAATGAGCCTAATTGACAACAGTTTTCTTACTTCAAACTTGAACCATAGTGGAGGGGTTGGAATACCTGTCCAAGTAAAATCAATAAGGCTTCAACCATGTGGGCAACTAGGAGATAGTCAACCAAAGAATCCATCCTTTTTAATGCAAGTTTTTAACTCTAATCATCTTGACCTACTAGCACTAACCCATTCTTGTGAGACTTCCCAGATATTATAACACCAATTGAAATGATACATAGGGAACACAATCTTTCTTATAATCCACTTTTGACATCCTAACCAACATCTTACCAGAATGTGCAAGTTGCAAATATGTAGCACACAAATCAGGGAAATGGTAGAACATCATGAGATCTTGTAAAGGTGCTTCTAGAAACCTCCACATTTTCTACTTCCAATTCAAGAACTTGGCAAATATGTTCTTTTAATGTTTGCCCAACCAGAGAGCCAATTTAGTTTCACATTACTGACATAAATGTAAATGCAAATAATGGAAATGTGAACAAAATTGTATAACTAGACAAACACTCATTAATGAAAGTATGCCCCTTACATGCCAGTTCAAGTGATAAAGATGACCTGATCCTAAATCCAGTGATGAAAGTTTGCCATCATTCAATGGTACCTTATGGATTTGTGAAACATATTCCACATCAAACATTCTAGTTTCTACAAGGAACACACCATTGGGTCTCCAAGTTGCCTCAAACAAACTTGGAAGAATGGACAACAACATAGTTTTAAACACCTCAAGGTGAATATTTGCAAATCCCAAAATTGTATATACGATGCAATTCATTGCAATTCAATTACAATTCAATCAAAACAATTCATTTTCAACTACTATTCAACTCCATTATAACTACACCCATGATGTCATGTTGGCATCATTAATTGTCATCCATCTAGGGTGAAAGCATGGTAAAGTATACACAAAAAGTAGTGTAAGCAACAAAATACTAGGGTCCCTAAAAAAAAAAACTAACAAGTAGATGATTTTATGGGGATAATAAATTTCTTTTTGGGCAAATTATTTATTAACTTTTGTTTGCATAGACTTCAAAAGTTAAATGTTATAATCATGTTTTTAAAGCTACTTGTAAGTACTTGAATTGGACCTAAAATTCATGGTAATTTGAAAAATAAAGTTCAAGTATTTGAAAGTAGGTGAAATGTTTTTGCAAGTATTTGGTTTTTTTTTCCAAGCAGTTCAATATTGATGTGGTGAACATTCTAATATATATTTTTTTGGATAATTGAGTTTGTTTTCATAATTAAAATCATCCCCAACCCCTAAAAGAATGGGGGATATTTTTGGGGTACTTTTTCAAGTCCAAATCATATGACACAAATTGTTTTTAAAAGCTAAAGGGAGGATAAAGATGCCCATGGAAAAAAAAAAATTGTTTTGAAATGCTAGAAGAAGGTTAAAAGTTTGAAAAACTAGTTTTTTCATGTTTTCAAGTAGAAGACATGGTAACGAGTATGTACAAAATATCTTACTTGTACCCTCTATTAAAATCTAACATGTGGCATTATGACAAATTTTGGACATAAAAAACAATTCAAAATATTAATCTCCATTATCTGTTATGATTGTTAATGATGATCTAAAATTACGATATGTGGCACAATAAAAAATTGTCACATGGCATATTAGTTGTATTTTGGAAAAAAATAAAAAATAAAAAAATAATTTTAGTAACTAGGTAGGTCATACATAACCATAAGTAGGTAGGTTAGTAGGTCTTAAGACCTACATACCTACATATTTACCTAGCTACCTACTTACATAGGTAGGTAGAAAAATAAGAATTAATTTACTTACCTAGTTAAGTAAGTAAGTAGGAAAGCACAAGATTAAATGCATTAAAAAATGGCCATGAATTTTTTTTAAAAATTTTATGTTTTGCCTTTTGGTTAAGTTTTTTTCAACTCATCCCAAAATGGCACATGTATTTTAATGAGAACATAATAGAACAAACCTTTGTTATATAATTCGTAACTTGGGATTCAAAGACAAAACATATGGGTTAAATTTTTTAATTGTTCATTAGTTACAATTCAATTGCAATTATAACACTTAAGTGTTCAAGGCAAGCCAAATCCAAAGGGAAAGTTCCATTATTTTTAACATTTAAACAAAAGTTGAACCCCTCCTATTGGCACATCTAGTGCATTAAAAGTTGTCAAAAGTGGATTAAAATTGAGAAAGTTATGGCCCCTCAAAATAGAGGGGTCAAAAACTCAAAAAAATAAAACATTAAATGCTACAAAGGCCGATTCCCAAACACCCACAAAATTCCTTTTATGTTGCTTTATTGTTGTTAAAGTTCAAAATAATTTGTAGAACTTCAGGTGACATTTTTATAGCACTTTAAATCATTTAAAATGAATTAGAAATAAGAAAGTTATAAGGTTTGAAAGTAGGAAGGGTCTAAGGAAAAAAAAGAAAAAAAATTGTTTTGTAAGTTGGAAAGCTTAGTTCTCTTCTTATTATTTTGTCATTATTCATTTTCCTTTGCATTTCAAAGATGATTTCTAAAACTTCAAGTAACATTTTCATAACATTTTAAATCATTCAAAATGAAACACATATCATGAAGATATAAATAACTGATGAATATGTATCCTTATTAAGTTATAAGTAGTAGTTTTATTGTCATAACATAATTGAACATTAGTACTTTAGTAATGGTGCACTAGTGGCCATACTAATTGTATCAATGAGAATCATAATAAAAAACTAGTTGCATATGTATCCCATAATGGATGGTGGAGATGTGGAGATGTGGCATAATCGCATGTATGTACATTGTACATTAGTTGCAACATAACTGTTGCTTTAGTCACACATTTATAATAGTTTTGAAGTAATTGCCATATGTAACTACAATGCAACTTTTTAAAAAGTCAAACATGGTTGATTACATATGTATGTACAATGTGTATAAATTATTGTATAAAAAACCCATTTTCAACTCACTTGCAACTATAATACAAAGGCAAAAGCACATTAAGGTGTCACAATTTTGGCAGATTAGAATCCCTTTCCAAAGTCCTTTTTTAATGTAGTTGAAAACTTGCTTAAAATATGAATATTTAGATGATATTGAAAGTAACATTCTTTTTCATTTCCAATTTCAAATCATGATGGTATAAAATGTATAAAAATATCACAAAAGGAATTTTTTTAAACAATTACTTTTAAATGCTTCAAATTTCTTTTAAAATAATTATAATTTTTGGGATTTAAAAAATTCCATAACATAATAAATTAAAATCACATTCCATTCATTCAATGGATCTTTAGTTTCTTAAACATGATTCATCCAATATCCCAAAGTTTCAAGGACATAAAACTAACACATTGTAAGATAAAAATCCATATCATGAGTTTTGCAAATGTGAGAAAAAGTGTGGGCAAAATTCAAAAGTCCATTACTTATTGGTTATTCACAATTTTGATTTGATTTTTTCATTCTTTGAAGGTTGATTATGATAACTTTAGATCAATGAATCCCTTTTTTTATTATTTCAATGAATTTTATTTTAGTTATTTTCTTGTATCTAGGGAATACATGAAAAACTGCCATTGTGATGTCCATATAAGGTTAGCATAGTGTGCAAACACCCTCAAGGTGTGGCTCAAAAAGAAAAAAATCATGGTTAATCAACCTTTTAATTTGCATTAATTAGTTGTTTAAAGTGGAGTGAACAAAATACAACACTAATTTTTCCTTAGTTTCAATGACACAAATGTGGACCATGTGTATAAATTATGCAATATTTGGTACATGTAATTACACATGGTATACATATTGGAATCCAAGAGTTGAGATCACCAAACTTTTGGTGTCAGGTCTACAACAATGCATAGTGAGAATTCACTATGAATGTTAATTCACATTTGTTGCAGTCTCATAATGGTAAAACATATTAAGCACCAAGTAAGGACTGACAAAGGGGATCAATGCATAAGTTCAAAATTCACCACATTAATCATTATGACTCCTGAATTATAAACAAAATGAAGGCCTTTAGTCCTACAACACATGATTTATTGAAGTATAATAAAGACTTTGAGCACTAGGAAATGTAAGTTGAAAACACAATAAGGACCTTCAATCCTATGAAAAGAAAATTGAGGACCAAGTAATTGTGAACTTTTCAACACATGATTCCTTAGTCAAAGCACAAATAAGACCTTGAATCCTATGACAAAGGACTTTAAACACAATGAGTACTTTTAGCACATTGACTCAAAAGTTGAAAACAAAATAAGGACCCCAAGTCCTATGTCAAAGGATTTCAAAACACATTGAATACTTTCAGCAACATGACACCTAAATTGAAAGCATCTTAAGGACCCTCAATCCTATGACAAAGGACTTCAACACACATTGAGTACTTTCAGCAACATGACACCTAAGTTGAAAACATCCTAAAGACCTTCAGCCCTATGACAAATGACTTCAAAGCATCCCAAGGCCAAAGGTCCATCAAGATGACCAAGGTTTAATCAAATTGACCATATTTAATGGCCATCATGATTTACAATTAGTCAAATTGGCCATGTTAATTTGACATTTAGTCAAATCAACCATACTCACATGTAGGTACTTAAACTTAGTACATTAATTATTTAATATTTAATAATTGATAATTAATACTCAATAGTGTATGATTAATATTTTATATAATAATCTAATCACCAAATAAATGTCAATTAATAACCAATAAATAATTTATCCATCAACCTGTTAATTGATTAATTATTATTATCGAATTATCAAATTTATCTCATTTTTGGGCTAATAATTGATAATAATTGATAATAATTAATAGTAGTCAATATATAATTACAAATGATTATTGATAAATGATTATTTTAAAATAATTTTTCAGTTAATAATAATTTTTATATATTAATTCATAATAAATAATAAGTAATAAGTAATTGATATTTTATAACCAATAATCAATAATTAGTAATAAATAGTAGATAATACATTATCAATAATAAATAGTGAATAAATAATCAATAACCAGTAATTAAAAAATAAAAAATCAGTATTAATAGTGAATTATTATTATTTAATTTTAATGTTTAATATTTAATCTTTCATAGGAAATATTCAATAATCAGCCATTTATATTGAATAATTATTAATTAATAGTAATTAATAATAAATTAATAATTCCTAGGAAATATTCAATTACTAATCATTGATATTATTTATTTATTTATAATTTATAGTAATTCATCAATCATTTTTAATTATTTTTATTAATTACTTATAGGTAGCTTATCCTATTAACTACATTAATAACCTAGGTCACCTAAACGTAACTACTAGGGTTTAAGCTTAGACTACCTACTGAGTATGCCTAGGTTAAGTCTATTAATAGGTTAGTAGGTAGCTACATATCGTATTAAATAGCATAGGCATAGATAATTTATTAGGTAGGTATACACATAGACCTAATAGGTACCTATAGAGCCTAATAGATTATAACTTACATGTTACCTAGGTACATGCATTTATTAATAGATACCTCTTACCTATTTAGGCTACCATACCTAATCATGTCCAAGAAAATCACCTTATGGGGTGGTGGTGCAATAGTTAAAGACTTGACTCCTCAATGTAGAGGTGAAGAATTCAAGTCCCGACACTTGTAACCTAGGCTACCTTGGTTATTTTAGGTGACCTAATTAGGTAGAAGGGTTGCAAAAACTACTAAACCACCTAGCCTAGGCTACTTGGACTAGCCTAGGGGCCTAACCTAAGGGGTTTGGCCTAGCCTAAAAGGCTTGGCCTACCTTAAGTGGACTAGTTTAACCTAGGTGGCTAAGTTAGGTGGCTTAGCTTAGGCTTAGGACATAGGGTTGGTAGCTAAATAGTAATATTTTTTTTGCATTAATTATTAGGTTTATTAATTAGGTAGGTAGGTAGGTAGGGTAATTAATTAATATTTTCATATTAATTTTAAATAAATAATTTAAATAAAATTTTTTTGGCCTAATTATATTATTATCATGGTGGTCTAGTAAAAAAAACCAACCAAACAGACCTAGTCAAAACACTTGGGTCCAAATTGACTTGTCCAAAATGTCATTTTGGTGAAATTGGACATGGGTGCAAAAAAACCATATGGGGTTTTTTTTTGACCGAAATTCTTGGTCAAAAAAGTCATGATTTCTCATAGTGCAGCCTTTTCCAAGTTTGCACATGATAGATTCATCAATTTCACATTTGCAAACAATTGGGATGTAATTGAAATGTTCAGTGACATTAAACAAAACAAAAATTACAGAGGAAATATTTTCACTTGTGTTACTTGCAAGTAATGGGTTGCATGATTTCATAATGTCTCACTTTTATGCGTCTCCTCACCACATCCTATCAATTGGGGGAAACAATAGAATGGTTAGTCCACCATTAAAGAATAACTTTATTCAAATTCTCAGGTAAACAATCAAATATCTTCTGTCTTTTGTAGTTCAACCATAATGCATCCTTTTTGTTGTCAAGAACAATCCTACCCTTTTCCATACTCTTGATGTTTCTTTTGTCTACACCAAGCAATTTAGGAATTTTTTATCACTACTTATAGATTGTGAAGATGTAAAAGGGCATACAATATCTTTCACCATGATGACTTTATATGGCTATGACCACACTAAATGTGTGTGCATTCCATCCTTCAAGTTTTTAACAACCTCATGGCTTTGCTTTATGGTAGCAAGTTCACTTAATTAGGGTGGTAAAAAATTCCTCACCATTGGATGTGACAATGTTTTCTCAATTGCCAAATGCCTCACATTTTTTCCAATCTTGCATTTGACTAATCATGAACAAGATCAACTTTTTGGCTATACTTGCATTGACTTTTTGCTCTTGCCTAATAATAAGATGCACATCCAAACTAGTTTTTGGGATGAAATCAACTACCATATAGCTTGGAACCATGCCTTCATAGCTTTTCATTGTTTGTATCTATGGATGCAATCTCCTCTTCTCCAAGCACCATCTCTCAAGAAGATTATTTTTTTCCTCCCCTCCCTCCTCTTCTCCCTCCTTTGACAGTCTAGTTTTGTTTGCTTGAAGTTTTAAAACTCGTTTCCCCTTGGCAGATCTCGTGGCAACGTTCATTTTGAAAACCCTTGTGACCCTAATACCAACAAATATAACATCAAAAACTTAACAACATGGAAAAGCTATTGAAAATTCACCGATCTACCACATGAACCCTTGGAGAATGCATCACATCTTAAGAATCAACTTCATTAACAACAACAAAAAGATGTGAAAAATTTACCTTTATAAATTTAGGTTTGTTGGGTTGCACTTTCATAATCACAAATGGAGGTTTGTTGTGGCTTGATTGTGCGTCCTTACTATTGCATCACGAAGACTCATCTATGTCTAGAATGGTATAGGATTGAGCAACTCATGAGTAATATTCTCATGCAACTCCAAGATCGCATGTAATTTGCACCATATGGTTGCCTTTTCTTGTTTGTTGGGAACATTTAAGTCTTCTTGTTGTGGATAAGAAACCAAGTGAAAAGGACTTTCCAATGGTGTGAAAAATACCTCATACTCCAAATCTAAATCCAACTTGTGCGATTCTAAGTACTCATCAATAATAGTAATGTGTTTCAAAATTTCCTAGACGACATTATAGACTTTGCAAATATGGTGCGCGTCTACACTTTTTCGACAACCTCAAGATGTATGTTCCATCATCAAGAAACAGTGAACACCAAAGTTGAATCTACATGCTCTCAATTCGTAGATTTAAAGCCTAAAAACAATGCATTTGTTTCAAGCAACAAATCTGAAAAATTGTCCATGAATGCTATCAGCTAAATTCCACTACATTGATTTCAAGCAACAACTCTAAGGCAAAAAAAAAAGTAACAATTGCAAGGCAAAAGAAAGTATTGCATCCTTAAACCCTAATTAGGATTTTCTTGAACCTTAATCTTGGGTGTGGCTCCCCTGAACCTTAAACCTCATGTACAAATTGCATAATCATCATGAGTTAAAGCTGATTTTAAAGGTTGTCTAACTCCCCTACCCCTTAGATATTTAATGTAAAATGAACATTCATAATTAACCCCTAGACCCTAAATTATGGCTAGACTATAAACCATATGCCTAATGCAAAGTGTAGTTTTTTTTATGGAATAGTTTGCAAAACAAAGTATTGCATCCTTCAACCTTAATTAAGGTTGTGGCACCTTTGAACCCTAATATTCATTGTGGCTCAGGCCATGAACCTTAAACCTAATGTACAAACTTAATGAATTATAAACTTTAAAGGGGTTGTTAACTCCCCTACACCTTAGTGATTTAATGCATAATGCACATTCATAACCCTTAAACCTTGGGTAATGGTTAGACTATAAACCACAGGCCTTTAATGCAAAGTGCAAATTTTTCCTTTGGAATAATTTATAGATTTCATCATCATCATATATATATATAAATGCACTACCTTCGAGATGAGTTTGTCATAATGTCTTGGTAACTTGCACAAAAAATTTCTTTACATGTATCTATATAGAAAATGGCAAAATTTTCAATGTAATTTTTTCTCTAAGAATAAAAGTTTACATGAAGGGCAATAATTAATTCTAGTTAACACAAGTCAAAAGATTTTTTTTGATAGCATGGCCCATATATATGGTCCATGTATATGTAATATATGTAACATGTGATCACATATGGGGGTAAAAACACAATAAAAGGAGCCACGGCGACCAAGGTCAAAGTCCTTACCAAGGATTGCATTTTACATGTGTCCTACATGTATTAGTCTATTATATATCAAAACTATAGTTTAAATGTAATTTCTTGAACTGGATAATAATATTGAGACAAACATGACTCACATTATAATAAAAACTATATATTTTTGCATGAGGACCTAGATTGTAATCAAATGTATAAATGTTTTTTAACCATGATGACAAATTTTGAACTTTTTTTACCATTAAGGACGTTTAAAATCAAAATCAACAACATTTGTTAAAAGGATTCAATACATGTGCATTTAAAAATATAATCACATGTGGCCCTTCTTATGAAGTATATTGTAACCCATAATAAATTTGAGAACATTTGATGAAGGTTTGAGTAACAAAAAACACATTCAAATTTTAGAGTCTTTAAAAGGACCTTTTCAACAAGTGTTTTGTGTATGACAAAGGACTCTAATAACACAGTGAAATGACTCCAAATTCATACGAGTCTAATTTCATGAACACCAAAACACAAGTACAAATTATGGATAAATAATTCATTAAATATAATTAATGGTGATTTTCCAAAGTAATGTATGTGCAATTTTAAACATTGTCAATAACCTTCTTGGCTCCTTTTACTGTGAATGTACCCATGTGTGTGTATATTATTAAAAATCACAAACATATATAGGGACAACATTCATGAACATTAAAATACATGGTTAAAATGGATCAATTTGCATAGTATTATGGACTCATATATTGAAACCAAATGCATTTTACTTTAAGTTTGCTTAATATATTTAAAGTGTGAATATAATCTATGTAAAGTTGAAATGACAAAACAATCCAATGTTTTTCAACGAATTTGCAATATTAAGGATTATAAAAAGGACATAAGTAGTGGTTACATTAACAAATAAGTACTTACAACTAATCAACTTTCATTCAAATGATCTAAAATTATAATATGTGTTATATTTATTACCATGTGCATGATATTATCTATTTCATTTTTTATTTCATATTTTGAAAAAATAAAATTAGACGTACCCAGATTTTTCTAAACAGTGGTGACAATTGCAAGTGGCTACATTAATAGAAATCAACCAAAATGTAACCATTTTGTTTGTAATTACATGCGACTTGTGGTTGTTTGCGACTAAGTTTGGGAATATTGATAACTATAAGATCAAATTTTAGCTATTTTGGTCACTCTTACAACTATGATGTAACTATTAGAAACTTCATCCTATCAAGTGGATGGCTTTTAGGTTTATTTTCATCCATGAATATATTGATATGTCCCATTAATCGCGATTTAATTCTAAAAATTGAGTCTAAAAATGGACATTTCAATTTTGAATTTGAAAATTGATATTTCAATTCTAAATTTTTTAATTTAAATTCAAAGACTTATTTCATCTAGAAAATGATATTTGGATTTCAATTTTTTTTTTGGAATCTAAAATTAATATTTTAGTTCCAAAAAATATTGATTGAGTTTTAAAGTTTTTTTCTACTAGTGTTAACCATAATGAATCACTTTTATAAATAATTTTATTTATTACTTATAAGTTAAACTAAATAATTCTTTTTAAAACATAAATTTTCACATTATATATCATATTCTTATAGTTAAAGAAATTAGTTACTATAATTAATGTTACACTACTTTAAAATCGTTGTAATTATTTCAAATAAAAATTAATTATAATATATGCATAATTATTTTTTAATTGAACATAATTATTCACAATTTTTATTTTATAAATTTAAATCCAAATTAAAATTTTGGAAAGATTATAATGTAGTTAAAATAATTATTGTAATGATTGTAATTTCAAAAATTATTATAAAGTAATTTGAGTTTTTATTTAAAAAAATTATGTAATTACTTATCTATGATGAAATTTTTAACAATAATAAATGTAATTATATAGTTATTAATGTAACTTAATATTAATTTTTTTTAAAAACCGTGTAGGAATTTTTTTTAATAACAATTGTTTGTTCATTATTTATAATTTGAGAAAAATATATAAAATAATTTGAAAATAATTTAATTAATTAAATATTTTTACATTAATTATATTATCTACAATTTGATTAGATATAAAAAATAAATAAATATTTTAGTCATTTATTTATTTTTGAGTTATGTATTAACAACTTGTGGGAAACTAGATAGCTAGTTAGTTAAATATTAAAAAGTTATTATTTATTTAAGTAATTAATAATGAATACTTAATATTTGTAGTGTATAGTTTATATTTTAAATATATGTTAAATTTAATCATTATTAATTAAATGGTTATCTAATTATCTAGTGAACCATGTACTTGAATTGTTTATAAATTTAAAAATTAAGAACAAAAGGCATAAAGAAAATTTTGGAGTTGCAATTTAATTTGTGAAGAAGTTATAACTTCAAAACTTATCCCATATTGTTTATTCTCCATTTCTATTTTGAGCATTATATAAACAAGGGGTGTGGTCATCAAATTTCACATTAAGAAAGTTGTGCACATGGGATGAACTAATCAAAAAGCTTAACCCAAAACTAAAAAAATTATTATGCGCAATTTTAAACTATCAACCTCTCCAACCTACTTATCTACCTATCTAGGTAGGTACATAATATGACCTACCCACCTAGGTCAACCTATGTACCTACCTACTTAAATACCTATTTATACGAATAGGTATTTAACCTAGGAAGGTAAACCTACCTACCTACCTTTTTACTTAATTAGGTAAGTAGGTAGGTACGTACCCTGGGTTTGTAAGCACTTATTTATGTACCTACTTAGGCACCTACCAACCTAATATTAATCTTAAGGTGCCATGTGGCATATTTACATTAGGCCACGTGTCCATAATATAGGATCATCCAAGCATTGGAATTGAACGTCTTAGATTATTTCAAAATAATAATAATTATTATATTTTAAATATTCAAATATTTTAAAACACATGACAACACATCATTTGCTTCAATTGTGACCAAAATAGTTGCATTGTAGTCGCATGTGGTAATACGTATATAATGAAATCAAAGGATGGACTTGTATTTGTTGATTTTTTTTTTCATCCAATATCCCTGGTCATTTGCAACTAATATTCGATGCAACTTATCCAAGGCAACTAATGAAATTTTAGTTGCAAATGTCGTTTGCGACTAAATTTTAGTCATAGAAACTAGTTAAAAATACATCTTTTTCTTCTAGTGCTCCTTGAATGCAATTTGCACCCTTAGGCATATTAGGTAGATAGCCTAGTTTATTAAGTAGGTTTAGGCTTAAGCTACCTACCTCATACTAGGTTAAGCTACCTACCTAATAGCCTAGGTGGCCTAATTTCAGTTAACTACATACCTACCTAATAGGCCTAGATAGCCTAGGTTTAAGTTACATACCTACTTAGTTGGCTTAAGTTAGGCTAAGTTAGGCTACCTAGGTAACCTAGGTTAGGTTATGTACCTACTTAGTAGCCTAGGTGGTGTAGACTAAGTTAGCTACATACCTACTTAGTAGGCTTAAGTGGCCTAGGTAGCCTAGGTTAGCTACATACCTACTTAATAAGCCTAGGTGGCCTAGGTTAAGCTATGTACCTAGGCTTACACTAAGCTTAACCTAAGCCTAAATTAAATTATGTACCTACTCAGGTAATCTAAATTAGGTTACGTACCTACTTAAATAATCTAAATTAAGTTATGTACTTACTTAATAAGCCTAGGTAGCCTAAGTTAAATTATGTACCTACTTTGTAAACCTAGGTGGCCTAAGGTAAGCTACATACCTAGAAGGCCTAAGTGGCCTAAGTTAAGCTATGTACCTACCTAGTAGGCTTAGGTTAATTTAACCTATGCCTAAATTAAATTATGTACCTATTTAGGTAACCTAAGTTAGGTTACGTACCTACCTAAATAGTCTAAATTAGGTTATGTACTTAGCTAATAAGCCTAGGTAGCCTAAATTAAATTATGTACCTACTTTGTAAGCCTAGGTGGCCTAAGGTAAGCTACATACCTAGAAGGCTTAAGTGGCCTAGGTTAAGTTACCTACTTTATAAGCCTAGGTGGCCTATGCTATGTACATAGCTACCAAGTAAACTTTGATAACCTAGGTTAAGCTACTTACCTAGTAGGCCTAGGTGGCTTAGGCTACTTACCTAGCTAGTAGGATAAACTACCTACCTACTAAACCTAGGTGGCATATGTTATTTACGTAGTAGGCCTAGGCTACATACTTATAGTAGGCTACCTAGTAAACCTAGGTCACTTAGGATACATACCTAAAAGGCTTACACTACCTAGTTATAAGCTATTTAGTAATCCTAGGTTACATCTTAGGTAACCTATTAGATAGGCTTAGGTTAGGCTACTTAGTTAAGCTATTAACTAGGTTATTACTAAACAAGTAGTTTATTAGTCTTTGAAAGAAATATTGACAAGAGCAAAATGGAAGTGGGAGCTAGAGTGGAACATTTTCTCTCTAAGGTTTTTAACTACTTTTACATTGTAATTTGGTCTTATATGAAGCTTGAGGATGTGCTAGAAATCTTTCCATGCTCATTCTTCAAAATTTCTTGGAGCAATTTGTTTTCATTTGGGGACATAAACAATGCTCCAAGATGTTTGTTGAAATTTCATCTAGGTCCTATTATTATTTGAAACAAGTGTATTATGCTTGCCATGGACTACCTTATAGGAAAGAAGATCAAACATTACTGATTGACAATGAACCCAATAAGGCACATTAGAATCCGAAATGGAATGGTCTTTCTCTTCAAAATCATTCAAGGGATAGATGTTGTCAAAGAACAAGGTGCAATGGTTGGACCTCACATCATGTTTGTGGCCGCCCTTGCTTGAATTGCCATTGGCTAAGATGGATTGAATTCATTATGACTTTATGGTCAAATATTCTAAGCCTTGCTTGAGTTCCTTTTCAAAAAATTATTATTGGTTTGTTTAGTATATGGATAATGATAATGACGATGCTCACAATAACTAGCCCCCTTTAGGTATGTAGTCTAAATCATTTCCTTTTGCAAGTCATATTTTTGTTGTAACTTTTTTACATTGGTGTTTATTTTTATTTCCTTTGTTTTATCGTATTGACTTTTGTTAATAAATTGGTTTGAACCATTATTCACAAACTTTGCAACATTGTTTGCAACTCTGAAAGGGAGAAAACCACGTTGGCCATTTAGTTTTTTATTTCGAAATGGCATCGATATTGTTACATATTTGACCATGGACAAGAAGTTTTCTAAAATTACAAGGATTTGACATTATCTTTCAATTTATCCTTCAAATATAGAATGTTTAAGCTTTTTAGGGATTTGAAGATAATAAAAAATCTTCAAAAAAATCAATATTATTTATTTTTTCAACCTATTGGCTACCAAATTTAATTTGTATTTATAAATTTTCTTACTAAAGTTTGTTTTACCTACTAAATTTTTTGTGTGATCTATGTAAATTTTCTCTTAAAAAGTTTGCCATGGTGTCTCTAAAGTTTAATTTGTAAAAATTACATGTAAATTGTATTTTTTTAGAGCTTTTCCTTATGGTCTTGGTGATCACAAGGTCATTTATAATTGAAAGTTTGAAAAACTTTAACATTGTAAAATTATTGTTTGGATTTTCAAACTTTTGTAAAGTCCTAAATTAATTAAATATGTGTTATAAATTCAGAATTAATAATTTATATTTGTTAATCACTTTAGAAAATATGTTCAAATATAACCCATATGTTTTGTCCTCTAATCCCATCTTGGAAACTATATAAGAAAGGTGCATTCTCTTATGTTTACACATTAGAAAACATGTGCCATTGGGGATGAGCTCAAAAAAGTTTAAACCAAAAATAAAACATAAAATGAAATAACAATATTTACTTGCTTATTTTTTAGCCGACCTATTTATATAAGTTTTAATTATTTATGTAAATAGGTAAGTAGGTATGTCCTACCTACCTACCTACCTACCTACATAGGCCTATGTACCTACCTATTTATTCAAATAAATATTCATTTGATTTTTTTCCAAAATATAATTAATATGTTGCATGGTAGATTTTGATTGCACCACATGTCACAATTTTAAACCATCTAAAATGAATGCTCATAATGGATGGCCAAGATCAATGTTTAAATAATAATAAAAAATTCACCCAAATTTTTTCATAATGCCACATGGTGGATTTTGGTATTGCCAAGTGGTAGTGTCATCATAAGTCATTAAAATTTGATAGCACGAGATTTTCCAACATTTAAAGTCATTGTTTTAAAATTATTATAATTAAAAACATGTGACAAATAATGTGTGGATATTTGATAGTCATACAAATAGTTGCAAAAACAAGACTTAATTACAAATGTTATACAAATGATCAAAGGATGAACATGTATACATTGACCACATACATCATCCATAGTCCATTTGGTGATGTCATGCTAAATTTTGATTTGCAATTAAATGTTGGATGTGATTTCACTTATGCAACTAAGGCTAGTGGGATTAAGTAGTTCATGTTAATGAATGGTTGAGTGTAATCTACCCAATCATTAATGGGAAGGTTGACTTGTGACATTCTTATTCAATAACATATTATGTTGCTTATATTATGTTACACCTCGTGGTCACTAGGTAGAAACTTCTTTCATGTTACATATATTTTGAAACTCCAAGTAGTAGGCAGCATCTCCAAAGGGTTTGCAAGTGAAATGAAGGAAAGACAATAGTTGTGGAAGGCTTGTAGACCCATCTTGACTTTGTTATAAGGTGTTGCAAGTATTGATAAACCTTTGGAGGGTATAATGTGCTTATACATTTTTATTTTTTATTGTATTCTTATTGAAAATTGAAATAAATATTGATATTTTGAGATTGCAAGATTTATATATTTTTGGTGGATAATTTTACATCTAATATTTTTGTGAAAATTTTCTTATTTCACATATAAATGGATGACATATATTTGATGAGGTACATGTTTATGCAATTTGTTTTCATTTTATTAAAATGGAAGTCATAAATCATATGGAATTGTTGTAAATGGTAAGTAACAGTTGAGAAAGTTAATAGGTGTCTTCAAGCAAAATGAAGGAATGACAATAACTATGGAAGGCTTGCAAATCCCATTCGATTTTGTGTGTTGCAAGTATTATAGACTTATGGAGGGTACCTACCTTTTAATTTTCTAGTATTTTATTTATTTACTGTTGAGTTCCATCTTTTTTTACCATTATAGTAGTTTGTAGGCGAGAAGGTATCCTACCATTTTTTTTTTCTCTTTGCATGAACATTTTACGGTTACTTGAGTAGTTGTAGTATAGTTAGCAAATGAAGGTAACTCTTTTCAAAAGAAAAAAAAAAAGTGGATTTTGTTCCCTTGACATCATTGCCTTGGGGATGGTAATGGTTGGGGGTTGCATTTCCACCCTTTCACCCCTTCATCACCTACAAACACTTCATATATTAGATACACAAACAAACCTTCATCATTAACCTCCGACACAACACCATTGTAACAAAATAGACTTTTGACTAACGGTCACCACCTCTAACAATCCAACCTATGTCAATTTTGTATTAAAAAGAAAACCAAAACTGACTAATTTAAACCAAGCACCAAGTTAAGCAAACTGATGCAAGAATCCTTATCCCCTATGGGCACATGGCTTAAAAACATAATGAAGAATTGATTTTTTAATGATTTGTAAATTATTGTAACAATTGACACATGTAACAAATTACAATTTAAACTCCAAAAATGCAAGGAGTAAAAATATCAAATGTATTAAAAAGTAAAGCTCTTGAACCATGGCATATCATACGTTTCAAGATTTTCAAGCACAAGGAGATATGCTAATGACCTATTTGAACACTAATGCATAGATTACAACATATTCACAAAGTCATTGGTAGGACAAGAGAAGTTCAATCAATTTTGGAGCATGTTGGGTCTTGTTAAGTAATCATAAGAGTAGAAAAACATGATAAGCAATTTGAATGTCATTAAGTTTTAGCTTCATTGTTTTATCATTCACATAGGGAGGGGGAGTGTTGATAGTTACTGAACACCCTATATACAATGGATACAAATCACATAGTAGATTTCAAAAAAGATTTTTGAATTGCATGCATATTCTTACCTTGTACACCTCTAGTTAGGATCATTTTCTTTTTCTTTTGTTTTGAGTCTTTTTTCTACTTTTTGTTCTTCTATTTTGTGTGCATCTAACATAGTGCTTGTATCACCATTTCATTTTCAAGAATATCCATCATGTTCTACATGAAGATTGCAAAAGTATCTTGTTCATCTTCATGATGTTTCAAGTATCTTAAGACATGTTTAATTTTTCCTTTCAACATCAATGACCAGGGGTGCACTGACTTGATGTGGGATTATTGAACCAATTTCTCAATGAAAAATTGAAACTGAAAACTGTATTGGAGTTTGGGGGCATTCTTGGTGTCTTTGGAAAGCCCTCAGCAAGTCAGATTTAATATAATCTATTTCACAATTTTCAGAGCTAAATTGTGGAAGATATTGATTTTTGAGTGAAATTTGTTGCTAAAAATTCAAACAAATTGCAAAAATTGGGTTTGGGAGAAAATCAGTTGAGCCCTCAATGTGTTCACATTGCCAATTTTAGAAATTTTCAATTTTGAAAATGTGGAAAAAATAAAGAATGTGTTCACACTTGGGCCAATGGCACAAGCAACACTAGTTGTTATTAAAGTTGTTAAAACTAGTTGCCCATTTCTAAATTTAAAAAATAAAATCCTTCAAATCAAAAGTTAAAAGACCAACAGCCAAATGCAACCCATAATGTAATCATCCTAGTCCTTCTAAATTAAAATATAAATTATCAGATAATACCTTCAATGCAAATAAAGTTGGCATTGATTTCAGATGGATGTGAAATCATCCAAATCACCAAGTGAAGGATTCTGAAACTGCATTATCTGTAAAATTTCCAAAGAAGCTGTACACGCTGTTTTTTCAACAATTTTGAGGGATGTGAAAAACGCATGTAACAATGCAATATCCCATCTGACATTCCACTTCTTTTGTCCTTAAGATTTCCATTGTTGACATAATTTTCTGAGAAAATAGTCACAAAATCCCTTTTTTTCCCATGATTTTGCAACAAAGTCATGTGACACTCTCTTTAACATTACATGTATTGTTGGTTGCGACGTCAGAAGTAATTTTACCATATAATTTTTGGATTTTCCTTGCAAAAACAGTTTGTAAGTTTCTCACATTTCATTCAATCATGATGGGTTCCTATCACATTACAAGGTTGTTTTACACAATGTAAGTTAAAAATATATGGAGATAATGACTGTATCTCACCTCCGAATTTGATGTAAGATACATCCCATCTTGTTGATATGATGCAATTGCCAATTTGAAAATATATATTATCACTTCAACATGTTCATTTCAAGAAATTGTTATTTTATGTATGTTTATTGGCAATATCTTCAACAATGGTTCACAATGTAAAACACTATTAACATGTTTTTATCATGTCTTGAACATCAATGTGGAACAGGTTGGATTGAGTCAAAAACATTATGCAAACCTATCAAGCAAAAGCACAATATTGTGTTAGTGCTAAGAGTACAATACTTTTTCTGGATCTAATCCTCAAGGTCCAATTTCACATGTTGTATATCCTCTTGAACCAGGACATGTATACAACTCCCAAATGCACCTATACACAGTCTTCAACATATGACAAATGTAGGCACATTGATTTTTTTCATGTTTAGTGCCTCTATGTAGAGGTCCAAGAGACTTTCACAAGCATGTATAGGAATTGGGATAAAATTAGGTTCCAATCTAGGGAGACAATTTGCACTTGAGCCACAACGAGAAAGCTAATTACACTCTTGGAATGTGACACAAGCGAAGCTTACATATTGGTGTAGTGGTCAACAATTGAAATTAACATTATCAAATCCAAATAAAACAAAGTAAATTTCAATGAAAATAAACTAATAAATAATCCTTGAAAAAAAGGTAGCATCAATTATTTGGTCATCATTACTTTTGCTGACATGTCCATTGAAAATTGAAATCCTAAATTTTGTGAGTCCCACAATTTACATCATTACAATTTACATGCCCTATCTTTATTTTTATTTTTGATACAATTTATAGTTTTGAAATATCAAATTCTTCAGATTCCATGTAGTGATATATTAGGTGACTTTAATATAGATATCGTGAAATAGCATGCTATGAAGGCACGTAATTTTCTGACTCCAGACATCAATAAGACATGAAAGTTGAATTTCATCAAAGTCTAGATAGAATTATAAACAAACTCATTGTGCCTCAAGGATTCCTTAACCATGCCACTTTTCCATTATCTATTAGGGTTTTCTTTTTGTTTGAACCTGACATGACATTGGCTTCCCAGAGCCCGTATGCATTGAGCTATTTGTTGGGCTTATTTCCATATAAAGCCCCATTGATTGAACACAAACTACCACCTCTTAGTTCACAAGGAGGCAGATACTACTTCTACTCATCCAGGCCTTCTTTGAGCATTAATGTTGAAATGATGCTGCTGAGTTCGAGTTCCATTTAAAGCTTTAAACGCAATGTAACAACCTTCATGATTAGGAGAGACACCAAACAGTTAATTTCGGCCATAATCTGCACATGCTTTAAACAGTTCTATCAACCCCACATATGATTTGAATAATTCATTTTCCAGCCTAAAAATCAATCGGCCTTTGAAGTATCTAGACTCCATTGATATGTTGAATAAATGCGTCAAAAAATGAAAAATATCTTTCAAATATGTCATCTATTGTCCACAGTGCACAACTTGAGATTTGAAGATATGGAAATACCAACTTCAAGAAAATACCATTTTACACATATATGTGCTTCCATCTAGGTCTATTACTTGGAAGGTAGAACTTTGTTTATTTTGTTTTGTTTATCATTGAGTTGAGATCTCCCCAACCATGATGCTTTCTGTTGTGCTCTTCTTACCCATGAATTGCCCTTGATGAGTAGGGGTTCACCAAGGTGGTTTGGTAGTGTTTAGACATCCGGTGCAAGAATTACAGAATATTACTGAACAATTTTGGCAAAGATAATTCAACTAAATCAAAACTAAATATTTTAGTGAAACTCGGGCGAGCTCTTGGTACTGCTGAAAAGCCTTTGATGAGTGGAATTTCTTGGAGGCGATTTCCTAATTTTTAGGCATAAGGTGAGGGAGATATTGAATTCCAAGTAATTTTTGTCACTGGAAATTAATTTAAAATTTAAAATAACTTTTTCAACGTTGAGCTCTATTGTCAATGTCCTGTTCACACTTGGGCCACAGGCACAGGCACAGGCCATACTAAGATGGTTGATTTTATGTTTGTAGCACTACAGCACTTTGTCCTCTACGTTCAGAGAATATAATGATAAATCTTGTGGCCATTTATGCCTCTTTGAAGTCCCCTATTACAGGGCAGAATGGACAGGTCAGGACTATGGAGCCTACCAGACCTACATTGGGCAGGTGCCAAGACCTATTATCTACAAGACCATTGTGCAAAATCTACAACCAGTATGCATGTCCACATGACTACTCTGCAAATCCACACATGAACATTATGCAGATTCACATGCGAAACCCATAACTTAAAATGGAGCGTGTTGGGTAGTGTGCATTCAGAGAACATAATGGTTTTCATGTGGCCTTTTCTATCTCCTTTTAGTACCCTTACAAGACAGAATGGAGGGGTCCTATGGGTCTAACAGAACTTAACTTAGGCAGGTGCCGAGGCCCAAGACATTCTGCAGAATCTAGACCACCATTATGCAAATCCATATGACCGCTCTGCCAGTCCACATGAACACTAAATGACCATTATGCAAATCCACAAAAAAACCGTTACTTATGATGAGAGTGCTGGGCAGTGGGAAGTGCACTTTCAGGGAATGTAATGGTTTTCACATGTGGCCTTTTGGGCGTCTTTTCAGTCCCATTATAAGGCAGATGGAGGAGTCCTGTGGAGTGCACCAGACCTAACTTGGCCAGATGCAGAGATGTACAAATTTCATTGTTTTTCTAATAAAAACATTATAATCATTATTTCGAAAGTAAATTTTTATTTAAATAAATTTAAATAATAATTAGATATTTTGAAATCGAAAATTTCCCAAAACTTTCAGCTTTGACAACAGTTGAATTTATTTTACACTAAAAAAGAAAATTCCCAAAAAACTTATTGCCAGGTGGCCAAAATTCGCTCCAAAACAAACTGACGCCTACAATAGATCTCTACATGACCATTATGCAGAACCACATGACTACTCTGCAAATCCACATGAAAACCACGAAATAATGCAGTATGATTTGTATTGCGCTTTTGAGAGAACGGTAGTATTCTTAAGGCCAATGCAGGTCTCAAGAGTCTAAGTCATCCAAAGAAAACACAGTTGTTCCAGTTTCAGAGTACGAGCTGCACTAGAGAGTTGCAGATAAGGACTGATTCAACGACGTTGTAGTAGTCGTTTGAACTTGCCCGTTTCCATGTTCCATACTGTATTGACCAGTTCATATGTTCATGTACACAAGTCTTGAGCTTCTAGAAGCTGCAGATCATCACTAGTTTAGCGACCTCTTGTACGTACTATATTAATCTTTCCGTGATGTAGTTTTCTCAGTGGCGGAGTAGAATATGCTGGAACCGTTAGGTAATTCTAAGAACAGTGTCAACATCCAGCGTAAAACAATGGCTTAGTTGAGGGTGTTCTTTATGTGAATAGATCTAGCAGCTGGGTGTTGCTGAGGGACCTCTGGATATAATGCTAGGAACAGTTGCAATATCCAAAGTTAGAAGAAATCATGGATAATTGGTTTCCATATCTCTCAGCTCAATACTCTCATGACGCGAGTTCTTGATCCCAGCTCACTTCTAGCACTCACTGCAATATGCCGAGCCACATCCTCAATACTGTTTAGCTCCACAAGGGTCCAGCAGTTTGACCTATTTTTTGTTGAAGGATTTAGTCCTTGAAGCTAGCACAATTGTAAGTACCGTTTTTGGGGACAAACTGTGGAATTGCTGGCTTGCACCCTATATTGCTGTCTATGGACAGGCTAACTTCCAGAGCCTGAATAAACCCATGAAGGTTTTTCATTTGCTTCCAACTTTGATATAAAATTTAGGTCATTCAATATATGTCTTAAGAACATATATATGACATAAGTATTTTTCAGCTGCTTTTCAACCATGTTAGGGTTATTTTTTAATGATTTTTCTGTTACATGCATCGATAGAGTTAATTTCCTTTTATCAACTTAATTCAATAATTACCTGTTTACAACAATTTAAAAGAAATCTTAAATTAAAAATTAATTTTCAACAGTCGATTAGAAGATCTATGACAATTATGTATTGAGGGTCCAGCGAATGCGGAGGTGCCTATGGCCAAAAATTCCTAAATTTAGCATAAATGTTCGAGAAAAATAATAAACCAAATTACTTATCCAGTATGAATTAACGGCTGGCTGAGTGGCCAAATGTCAATGTTCATCCCTGCAAATATTCAGTATAATACAGATCTACATTTCTTCAGCCTTAAGTGCTTAGAATGAGTAGATATCTGAACATGGATTCAAGTGTTCACATGGACAATGGCGACCACCTACGAAGCTGTTGCAAAATTGAAATAGAAAAATAATCAATAAAAATAAATAAATTTAGTGTCAGTGAATTATCTGTAAGCTAGAGTTTATCTTTCACACAGTTAGGCACCGTGCAGCTGGCAATTAGAAAAGCATAGGATGGGAGTTTGAAGCCCAAATATCCAACCAATTTATTTTTTACCTGACAACTCAGACTCGCATCTAATTAAGGAGGCCAAGAGAAGTATATAAGTGGTCCATGAAATAACTTGGCCATCGACCATTTGGCACTAAGTCTCGCCAAATCTTGATGCTTAAATCCCACAGCCCCAACTTTACATTTAATTAAATTCTACTTGCTTAAAATCAGTAAATGTACACTACATTTCAATGTATTTTTTGAGACACAAGCTATGTGTCAATCTTGAATGAATCTACGGACTCAAGTTGTACAGTCATATGTATGACCTTGCCCGGTTACTAACTTGATGTTGGAGGCTGGAGCCTGGGGCCCGCTCTTTCTTTGAACTACACTTCACCTACACTAGTTAAGAGATATAGTTAGGGTCATCTCATCTGAGGAGAGATTAAAATTAGCATGCATGAACTTGATTAAATAAATAACCCAAAGTTATCAGATGAATAATTAAACCTTTTCTTACAGCTGGGAAAACTGACCTTTACAGGAGGCAAAATCCTCAATGGCAACGATGGGCACATTTTTTCCAGAGGTCCATCCATTAGTTAGTATACCACCTAAGAGGACATCTCTAATTACTGCTTATCAAATTATGGACTCATCCAGTAAATAGGTTCAAGTATGAAATCTGCACTGAATAGGTGGTCCATTTTACACTCATAGATATGAAGTCACCTTAATAAATATTAGCCACTGGATCACATTCTCCAAGTTCCTTATTCTAATACATGTTTTTTTAATCTTCTGGCTCAATCTGTGGACCCCAGTATAAATTGGGAGAAATTACTCCGTTAAGCCCTCCAAAGTTGATAAATCACATTAGGAACAATATTGTGGTGCAATTGTTCGATATTTTACATCGTGTTGTGGCAAAATGTTTGGGTTAGGCTTTAGCTATCTGTGTAAGGGGGAATATCTTGGATCAGTGAATCATTGTTCAGATAGCTCCATGATGTTGCACACCACAAGTTCAATTTTAATAGATGTAAAGCAAAAGAGAAGTAAATGCCATACCGGAAATATGTGTTGTCTCTTTAGACTGACGATGTACATGTACAAACTTGTGAAGTTAAAATAATATCTTAAACTGTAGTTGGTTATAATCCTGTATTTGCTACTAAGATTAGTGGTGCCCTGGGCCCCCAACTTCATAAGGAATACACGTATTCCAACTAGCCATCCCAGATCCCTGATGGCAGTTCAAAATTCTTTAAGCCATATATAACTAATGTTAAAATCTTACATTGGCTGGGGCTTGCTTCCCCTGCTTTGGCAATTACCTCCATCAAGGGAATGAATTAGCCACTACAGTAGCTAAGACCTTACTCTTACCAAAACTTGAAACAGCGTGAATGCAAATACCTAGCTAATTGCATTCATCTAACCTATCGCTGGAAATTAGCTGTGTCCCAATTCTTATCATTGAACAGGATGTGCAAACTTTGGTAGGTGGTTACATTCATGGACCATTCATAATTCATTAATATCTCTGGATAAAACAGATATATTACTCATCATGAACCCTAACGAATCCTGATATGTAAAACTCTCTTTCTCTACTGTAAAAACCTCTAGACTTCACACTTAATATTAAAACAAAAGGATGAACTCCTGGAAGCTTCTAGGCTTCCCCTTTAACTACAAAACAAATAGAAGTTCCTCCATATATACCCAAAATGTCCCTGGTGCCAATACTCTAATTTTTTTGTACCTGAATATTATGGGGGGTGCGAACGTTCTAATTTTTATTGTACCTGAATATTATGGGGGTGTGAATTCTGTTTTGTCACATGTGACCCAGCGAGAGTTCTCAATAAGACGAATATATTTGTGAACATATTTCAATAATTGCAAAGTCTGAGTGGAGAATGTAAATTAAGCATGTGAAAATTAGGGCATATTATTTGGGCCCATTGCAGGTCATTTAGCCTCCTTTGTACCGAGTTAATGGTAAGCAACATTTTGGATGTCAACAACTATATCTCCAGATCACCAAGGAGTAGTGAGCAATAGCATTATTAAGACGTCAAGCTGCTGCTCCACCAGGTAGACATCGACCCATAAATGTCTTAATATTACAGCCGTTTTAAGAAATAGTCTTGTCGTTTACTGCTGTCAATGGGTACACTTATCAGGATGTAACTTGTCCTCTTATTAGCGTCTTCAAAACGGCGTTTCATTACCACACTAATTAGCATGTAACTTGTCCTGTTATGGTAATAGTAAAAACAGCTTCTTATTAGGTCACCGTAGAAATTCGGAGGTAACTTGTCCTCTTATTACCGTAGCAAAAAACGGCTTTCCATTGCCTGCTGTCAATGCGTAGTAGTTCGAAATTGAAGGACAGGACGTCGATGGAGTTAACGCATACTCCAAACCAGCTTCAAATCATGAGATTAACACGAGTTAATCACGTGAAAAACCATCGAGTACTTACCCAAAGGTTATTGCAACTTCAGAATTATCATACGATTAACACTTTCACATGAGAGCTCGATTATGAGACCTTGTACCATTGAAGCGTATAAATGAACTCTAAGCGTATTATTTAATTGTAACCTAACGTATGTATATAGTTAGTACTAATCAAGTTGTATGTATGATTGCACACATTCGATCAGGACTCATCAACATTAATTATCCAAGTACACGTATTAATGACCCTGTGGGACCAATGAGCTGTGTATTTCGCCAACTTCTCTTTCAAGTTCCTCAAAAATTTCTATTTGCTTGCATACGCTAGGCATGTTTGGAAGAGAAAAAATTGTATATGAGAAGGAGATACCAAGAGACTTGCTACCGGCCAGCGCAGGTGCTTGAACCCGGTACAATGAAAAACATTCTTCTGGTTATTACTAGTTAGAATTAGTTCAGGAAACAGGGACTACAAAAGTCATCTGCAACCGGTTCATCAAGTTCGAAGTTTATACAAGGGACTGCAGAAGTGCAATTAGGGTCTTCAAGGGAGGCATTAACGTGGTACTCATGAAGAGTGGAAAGTTACACTATACATTTACAGTGGCAAACTTTGAACTACAGTTACAGCTACTAGTGTCTTTTCAAGTGTCTCACTATAAACCCTCCTCATGATTAATTTCCTATTGTTGGTTGCAAAATGTGTATTATAGGCCACCCAAGGTGGCGGAAGGTGGCTCATAACCTCCCTACACCATGCGCCTACCCTTTGGGATCAGAAGGTGGTTTATACTCATGGCCCTCTGTACACCATGCCCACACCCTTTGGAATCTTAAGAATTTCTCACCCACTTTACTTCTGCTCCAATTAATTTTCTGACTAAGACTTAAAGTCGATTTCTCTTCAATATTTATTCAACATGCAGCAGATGCTCTAAATACATAATTATTGGCTAAACTTATTAACCAAATTTAATCTATGTTATAATGAGTTGTCCATCTCCAAAACATGATATTAGGGGAGTAATTCCAGGGGCTTCCCATAACAGCTCTAAAAGAAATAGGTACATCCTGATCAGGACGACTCCAATAATCTTGTTCATTAAAGTGTGTCCATATTACAACTTGAATACATACGTGGGACCCTTCCAAAGTATATCCACTGTATAGGTTGTGATTAAAGCATGTTCATTCTCAGCAGCATTAGCTAGTTGGAGGTAGTAAACAGCTAATGGCAGGAACCATCACATATTGATCTTGTGAAGTTATACATGTGACGCTTCTAACTAGAAAGCAAGAATAATTGAGGGGAGATAATTAGTCGGGGGACTCGGAAACTTATGCCTAACGTATAGCTGGTTATGACCAGAATCTTTATTTTGTAGAAAGCAAGTTACAAGAGAGAAGAGTGACTGACCCACATTCACCAATCTGAATAGGTAACAAAAAATTTGAAATATAGAAACCTGGAAGCCAAAGAAAAAAGGACAATTTCACAAATAAATTGAAATGCAATTTAAAATAGATTTCACTGGGCCATCATGTATGCCTTACGAAGCAAGCCATGTAAATAAAATGCTAACTAGTCTTGGATGAAAATAGAAATTGAGTTGACATCTCAAAAAAATTTACAAAACTATACCAAATTTGTAAAGGTAAATTGAAAGTTCTATACATGCTCACATGAAGTATCCATGCATCTGTCTACCGCCACAACTTCCATTGTTCCCTTCACTAGACAAGGTATATCTATAATTAAATGAACATTTCAAACTTTAAAAACTTGTTAAAGAAAAATATAAAATCAACTCTCAATTTTCCACCCACCAATAACGAGCCCTTCTAAAAAATAAAGAGTAGTTTCATGTAATTAATTTGTAATCATTTGCATTGATGGGGTCTTGAGTTGGTCATTAGGAAGGGAGCCCTGAAACTAGGTTTTGGGGTTTTCTATTCTTGTTCTTGAAATTGCATGTTAGTCCAAACTTGAGAAATACAATCTCTGAAAGGTTTTATTCTCTTTAAGCATCTGTGTTTTTCATGGGTTAGCAAAACTATCAGGCAGCCCACCAACCTGCAACAACCACATTCCTGAAGTAATTCTTTCCAGGATGTGCACCCAGGTGTTCCAAACTTCCAGACTTTGGCACATGCTAAAAAATCCACAAGAGTTATTTACATTAATATCTGATCGGTTGAAACTCAAATAAACATATGAACTCCCTTTCAGACTAGGGATAAAAAGATACCATACACAAATACATTTCCAATATACTATCATTAGCTTATCAAGGTCAAAACTCAAAACCAATTGAACTTGAAAGTTGATTGCACATCCAGGCATCAAATTAATCCACCTAGCTAACTTAAAAAGTTAAACAAGACCATTTTTCCAATTTTCTCCAGACATGCTCCAGAAAGCTCTTCCAAATTCCTCTTCAAATAATGGTGGGTAGATAGCATCAGAATTACCTGCTGCTTTCTAATATGCCTTCTATATTTTTCAGCAACTTGGTGAGTTCATCTGCTACAAGCCTATACCTATCTCCAATTTTATTGGTGTTCCATTTTTTTCTCTGGCTAGACATTATATGAAGCTCTTAACTTCTACAGATTTACGAACTGTGTCAATTGGGTGTAGAGATATGTTACAGAAAGTTTCCATCTAATAGAGATACCGTACGTACTCTGGGCGGCTCAATTTCTGGGCGGCAGAGGAATACGTACGTACCCAGCTCACATGCGACAAGATGCAAAATGCCAGAGTTCTGAAGAAGCTGCTGGAGAGTACTGCATTCACAGCTTCATGATCAGCTTCAGTACTACGAGCACTTGCACAGCTGCTCCAGCTAGTCGATCACCATGTCAACTTTCCAAAGTCCAATTGTAGTCTACCCTGATCGTCGAGGACTCCTGGCAGTCTTCGTTCTAATTTCCTCTCCACGATTTACTAGAGAATATCAGCAACTTCTGCAACCATTCGATATTATACATTGGTATACACTAGAGTGGACACCGGCTAATTACGCTATACATCAAAATGAGAACACAAAAAATGCACAACAATAGGCTCATGGCCTAATGGCTCTGCCTCTTATGCTCTTATGGCAAGTTCAAACCAGCAGTTCAATTAAAATATACTTATTAATGCAGTTGCAAACGAATGAACTCAAAGTTCACATCAACACCAGGTGAACATTCCTCAAAATGTGGGACCAAATGAAAACTGCATAGTTTTGTAGGCTCTCCTTTACATGGACAACCCATAAACTTGGGCCACATGCCTTTGGGCAAGAACTGCACATTCAATTGGGTCTATATAACACATTAGTGCCAGAAGTAGCTTGCACCCTATAGATAAAGATCACAAATGAAACATGCAATATTAAACATGTATATATATAAAATCCAATTCCATATGTTATAACTTGCTTAAATAATTTGGACTTACAGTTTTAGAAGTAGGCTAGAGGATTTGATAAATGGTAGGTTTATATGATTTGATATTCCACAAATATAAATCAAAAGATCTCTACTCAATGTTTCTTTTTCAATAAGTTGTGATGTAGCCAAAGTGGCAATGATTCATGTGAAAATTTAGCCAAATTTGTCTACAAGCTAAGTATGAAAGTAGAATTTTCAAAACAAGTTCCTTATATTTATTTTTGGATACATACTAGAATTATATGTATAAAAATATGGTGATTTTTCTTAAATCTTGGTCGAATTTTATCTATTGAAAAACTTTTTAAACATTTCATTTTAACATTTTAAATTTTTGATATAACATTTTAACTATATATAATCAGATAAAAATAAAATGATTCCACTTAATATGTTTTAAGGCAAGACCTGCTCCCAAAGGCCGTAGTAATATATTTGCTCATAGTTGTTAATGCAGCCAGTACAAGAGTACTGCTACAAAAAATTTGCCCAGTCTGGAATTAGCCTCATTTTTTCTCCTTGTCATCGTTTGCACACATATAACCTCTCATTTTACGAGTACCAAGGGGAAGGTAACATGCGAGATAACATGTTACAAACCCCCTAGCACCCCTAACATGCCCAAAACATGTATAACATGGACCCAAAATGTGTTTGAGAACACCAAGGTGAAAAACAATGAGTCAAATGCCAGGCAAGGGAAGAACATTGTAGCAGTATTCTTGTACTGACTGCACTAACAACCATGGGCAAATAGAATGTGAGGCCACCCCCAACTAAGCTCGGGGCCCTGCCTGGAGGGGTTAGCCCAAGGGAATAAGTCCAAAAATTAAAGGGAGGCTTGTAACCTTGTTGGAGAAGGCCTTCCCAAGAGAGTAATAGGCCTGAAATTTGAGGGAGGTCCGCTAGAGCAAGCCTTCTCAACCAGTGTTTTTTTTTTCAAATTCATCAAGTAGGTGCACTGGCTAGGAGCATTAATTAATTAGTAGTAAATGGTGACTGTCCTGGTGAACTAGTAGATTGTTTTTGGAATCCCCTAGTTCTGGCAACCTACAGGAACACACTGTCTAAATCTGGTGACTTCTAAGTTTTTTTGGTCAAGATATGATGAATTGTTTTTTAAAAATCTCAAAATCCCTTTGTTGTATTCTCCAGCTTTTTATTTGTGGTCAGGTTGCGAAAATTCGCCCCAAAAAAAAACCACTGTTCCCAACATAAAGTGCAAAAGGTTTTTTATTTGAATTGCAGAACGTTTTGTATGTGAATTGTTAAAGAAAATTTCAATTGACTGAAGCTACATTGTCTGTGAGAGGAAGTGCTATCAAATACAAAGAAAAAAAAAACCTTGGAGTCCATTGGAAGATTAATTAATCTCTACCTGTGGAAGGTTGGGGGCTCTTATGAGAGGTAATGCTTATGGGTGTAATTATTTTGCTGGAGAGAAGTTACTAATTAAGTTAATTAAATGTACTTTTTACACAATCCCCAGTCTAGATCTCAATGTTATTTTTATTTTTCCCATTTTGAAATACAGAAGAAAAACCATTGGGAGTAAGGCTTTTTTTTCAATTTTTCTATATAGTAACTTTGGCAATTTTTTCCAAAAAGTAAGCAAAATTAGTTGGATTTACCCTAGGAAAAAACAGTTTTCCCCAAAAGATTCCCAATTTGTTTTTAAAAAAAGTGACAAAAATTGTTGGAAAAAATCACTGGTTGGGAGGGTGGAAAACTTAAGAGTAGTTTCTGGGTATCCAACGTCTCACAAGGAATCATGAAAAGGATATTCCTTTGGAATCCTGCACGGCAGTAATTGACTCTAGGTTAAGGCCAGGTTTAAACAGGGTTTAGCTTTAGTCTTTTGGTGATTATTTCTCATTACCACTGGTTGAAGGTTGGAAGTCTCATGGCTGTGGCGGAAGGTAGTTGAAGCTTTAGTCGCGGAGGTGTGAAGCTCTCCCTCCGGTTGTTCGTTCTCCTCGAGTCTGGGTACTGCCTCGCACTAGGCGGGGGCTTCTTCTGTGATGTCGAGACAGCGATAAGCTCTCTGCCTTAGCGATTAGATCTGCCTCAGCTACTATAAAGAAAGAAAGCTTGACACCAATCTCTTGTGTGTCACTCCCATCTCTCGTGAGCTTTGTATTCTTTCGTCGTTGCAAGCTGTGTACGAACGTAGTCTTCTTGCTTTTCTTCCGTGCAAACTTGTGCTTGCTTTCCTCTTGTTCTTTGCTCTCTGTTAGAGATCTTGTGGAAATTATCGAAGGAGAACGCGCGCATACTGCTCCTATCAAACCGTGCAAAGACGCGCTCGCACATATACTGCTGCACCTGCTCGCCTAGTTGTTGATTAAGTTGTGGGTTTTCTTTGCTAGTTTTGTTTATGATTTGCTCAGCCCGAGATTAGGATTAGGATTATATCAACCGAGATCGTAGTTTAAGGTTTTGTTTGCAATTGCTTTCTATTTCTGACCTATTGCATTGCCGGAGAGCTTTATAGTTTATCCGTTAACCATACCCCCATTCCCATCTCATCTCATCGTCAGAACTCCAATATGGATTCACCAGACATCATAGACGATCTTACGCAAAGAACTCCTTATTTTATAAGCTGGCCAGCTGCTGATATTTTGGATATTCGACATGAAGCAGCTCATTATCCCCCATCTTCTGGCTGCACTTCCTCAGAAATAAGCGCGGACTTCTCGTAAGCTCTTTTGGATTTTCTCCGTGACTAAGCCAGTTCTGGTCTTCGCCTTGCTTTCTGCAATAGACCGGTGAATTTCCAAGAGAAAAGTTTCTGAGTTTTAAATCATATGTTGTTTACCTAGGTTTGTAAACTCATGGATCCGGTCTGCATAATTGGGATTGGAATCGTTGTGGGTAATTCTAGATACACTTTCATGGGAATTATAACGGAAGAATTGCCCGACACTCCCATCCCTTCCACTGGAATCATGTCTCAGACTGCACTGGAAGGGGTAATGGACGAATTGCCCAACACTACCATGCCGTTGGCACCGTCCACAGGCATAATGTCTCAGGCTGCACTGGAAGGGTTAATGGACGATTTGCCCAACACTTCCATGCCCTTGGCGTCGTGCACCAGGATCATGTCTAGTACTCCCCCACAGCTAGAAGGGGTAACTGACGACGAGGTTCTTGAGAAGACGGAGAAGGACGTCATGCCTGATGATGATCAGCACAATGTCCACAGATCTTCCTCCTCCTCCATGGTTGTTTTCAAGAACGCAAGACCCAGCAGTTGGAAGGAGTCGGTGGCCAGAGGGAAACGTCGTCTTGTAGTGCGCGAAGGTTCCCAGAGTCATCTCATGCAAGAGACCGGCAGCTTTTGTCTTGGGGGAAGAGCCTTACCAAATGAGATTGTCTTCAAGATCATGGGGTTCCTCCCCATGATGAGTCTCTACCGATTCCTATTCCTTAGCAAAGATTGGATGTTTAGGATCATGAGGCTCTTCTACACGTATCGCCTGGATTCTCCTCTACCTATGCCGCTGCTTCCTCTAGTGAACAGATTCCCGATCTTCCTCTCTGTTGATGCGCGCACGCGAATGAATTTTACCTTCGACCTAGTCCTCAAGAGGTTGGTAATACCAGCTGCTCGACCCCATTTTTTTTCTTCCAGTTCCAGTTGCACATGTATGTAGTATTCTACAATCACCTGAACTCGTGGCCGAGTCGATAGTTTACATATCTCTGCAATTGCAATAGTTCTAAAACGTTCGTTGCACATGTATAATGGCAGATGGGATGAGTTCTGGATCACACCAAACCCGCATGCCCTCCCTCCATACGCCAGTATCCCTGTAGCCTCGGCTGGAGGTCTGATCTGCTACGCGTCATGGCATCACCCTGGGCGTTACTGGATTGTGAACCCTATGACAGGTTCCAGTGAGGAACTGATGTTGGATTACACCGTCCAATGCTTCATGGAAATGGGTCGGCTGCACGCACTGCTGATCGACCAGGATTCACCAGAGACTTACATGCTGGTAGTTGTGGGTATCTTCAAGTACGGCACCCTTGACGATGGGGTGCAGATGGACGGTTACGGCACAGTGGTTTACCGATCTGCAACGGGGATATGGGAATCCTACAGAGGCCCGCACCTCAAACACTGCTTCTGGCGACGTCCCGAGGGCGAGTCACCCGCAAACTTCAAAGAGTATGGACCTTCACTGGACACTACAGTGTGTGGCAAGTTCTGGTACATTGTAGCCATGGGCGATAAGTTCGTCCATGCCTTTGACTATACCACTTGTACCTGGTACATGACGTTCAAGGTCGATGTTTCATGTGATCTTTGTGCCCCACAGCTTGTCAGTTACCGTAGTCGAGTCTTCAGGATATCATGCTTAACACCGGACACCATGACGATTTTTCAGCTGAGGCTCGATCGTTTCTTTCAGCATGGTGTTCGTCTCATTTGGATGGAATCGGATGTTCACACAGATCCACGCTTTGAGGATTTCCTGATAGACATGGATGGAGCAAGTTCCTCCAACGGCCCCAACCTCAATAATGACTGGGACCCTCCCGCGAGGTTCAGCTGCTTCGTGCACGAGGATATTCTCTTTATCGTTGGCAAATACGGGAGGCACATATGTCAGTACCACTTCTTGAACAAGACTTGGGATTGGCTCCCGCCCTTCCCTGTCGCTCGAGTGCCTGGACAGCGCCAAGTTGAAGTGCGAGGCTTCCCTTTCTACGCCAGCTTTGCCAACAAAGTTGGAGTCGCGCCAAACCAAACACGGAGTGTCTTCACTGAACAAGAATTGCAGGCATATGAACAAGATATCACTATGATAGGAGCTTCAGATGTAGAGTGACACACTTGATCCAATTGCAAAATTTGCGAGTCAGTTAATTTCTGCAAACTTTATGGACATCAAGAAGACTTGTTCTTGAATTGCTAATTGCTTGTCAGTTAGTATTTTTTTTTGCTGGTGTTTGATGTTGAAGACTTGATCAAACTGCTAGTAATTGCTTGTCTGACGTTTTTCTGCTAAACTACTTTTGATATTGTCTTGACAGACCTGTGTTCAAACTGCTAATTTGCTTGTCAGTGATATTTTCTGCTAGTGTTGTTGTTGTTGTTGAAGACTTGATAATGTTGACCACACCAGAATGCTGGATGATACACATGAGGCAACATGCAGCTGCCTCATGAGACAGAGTCTCATCAGGGGGATGTAGTAGTGATGGTTGGTAACTTGGGTTAAGAGGCATTCAACTCTCTCTCTCTCTCTCTATATATATATATGTTTTATCCATGCTTGTGTAGGATGCATGATCGATGCATGTACCCCATGGTATCTGCAGGTGTGATTTATTGTATTAGAGATGAGATATGAACAGTCTACCAATATTGTGGGTTGCAAATGTTGCTCATAATTTGAGACTCTAGAGAGATCCTTTTGGCTCTAGAGACTGTGAGGATCTAAGACTATACATGCACCAGTGTCTAGAAGCAAAAAGACTCTTCAGATCTATCTAATCTCTGCTGTGTCAAAATACTCAGGAAGAACTTTGTCTTTGGTAATCCATGTAGCATCTTGCAATCTTTCAAATTCACCCATCATCTGTAATTTGAGGATGCATTGCTAAAACTAATTCTAGCACAACTATCAACCAGAAACCTGTTTCATTCTGCACAATATTTCCACCCATGCTAACTATCACACATGCTAAAGATTTGAACAATTTCAAAGTTTGTTAATGAGAAGCAGTTTCCAAAGACGCCCACAAGATGCATGAACCCAGGTTAAGATTCGGTTTTACAAGGACTTCTTCCTTTCATCAATATCTAGCATGATATTCCAAAATCGATAATCAAAAGAGTAGCTGGGGAAGACTTAGCGCATAATTACATCCCCTTCATGTCTGGAAAACCCTTGAATCCTCGAACCGCTAGTTCATGAAAACCCTATGTGTCCAACCTAACTTGCCAAACCACATTCAATATCTGCAAAATGATCTATGAGCTTGGAATGAACGATTTTCAAGCACAAATGAACTGCTTATCATTCCTCTGTTCTTCCTCTGGTCTATTTGGCCTCCAGGAGGCAGATTGTTGCTCATTGGTTATGGCCCATGGAACAACACTGGCATCAAAAGCATGTGTGACCAGAAATGAGGGGACTGAAATTTAGTGAAATTTGGTGAAACTTGGTTACTGTTTGGCAAATGGAGATTAGAGTTTTGAGTGTCACACCAACGTTTGGGCAAAGCTGTAAGTGGTGACATCAAACTTTCTGGAAGGTTCTAGAAATTTTTGGTTCTAGTGAAGTGGAAAGCTTTGGCAGTTGATGTTTTGTCATTTTGTCAAGTATTGTGATATGCTAGCTGTTTTTGGGGCTGCTGAGTGTGGGAGATGGCGATGAAGTTAATGCTGATCTTGGTGCTGTGCATGAGCTTTGTGTGGCGTTGGTGTGCTGCAGTGAAGACTAAATGCTAGAAGTGGAACTTCTAGCAAGGGCATCTTCAATAGAAGGGAACCATTCTAGCTTTTGGTTTTAAGTTCTTTTAGATAGAATGTGTATGTAGTAACATTGTCTAGGTTGTTGTTGAGCTTTTGTTTTCTACTACGCAAGTCTGCAGATGACCTGCAACGTAACTAGCAATAAAAAGGCAGTTAGTGAGGAAGAGGATGACAAACTCTAGGAAATGTCACAGTGCCAGTAAGGTTTGGATTTTGTGAGAAAATGGGAAAAGGGATTGCTCAGAGGGAGAGAGGCATACTTGGACTTCGGATGCTTTATGTGTGTGATCTATCAGCTTCCTGTGGTGATTTATCTGTAGGGTTTCTGATCGACTGAAGCTTTGGAATGAAACAGAACGAGAGTTATGTTTTGTTTGAATCTGATGGTATACTGTAACCCATAAAGGACCTTTAGGATTCTTGGGAAGAAAGATGTCACGCTGGATTATTTTCATGGGAAGTTGAGTTGAAATGTCTGTTTGTGAAGCTGCTGGATTGCCTGAAGACGTGATTTCATTACTGTTATTTTGCCATCAAGTCCAAGATTCAAGGGAAGTCAAAGAAATTTCTGTAAAAAGGCTTGAAGGCAGTCATTTGTTGGAGTGTGTTAAGGGAGCTGAGTTCATGTGTTCATGTGTGCATTGTAGAGATCTGTTTTTGCATGGATACCCTAAAAATAAAGTTGCTGTATTTGATGATTGTATGCAATAGAGTTGCATGTGTATTAGTTGTGTTACCCTTCTTTTTTGTTACACACTTTGTTTAACAACAGCAACATGTATGATGTGTGGTAATTGACCAGCTACCAAAACCTTTCCACAGGAGACTTCATGAGCTCCCAGAAGTGGGCGGACAAGCAAGAAAATCCAAATGACATTTGAATTTTGGCTGTTTACCAAGCAAATAATTGACACACATACATATTGTTGCAAAGAGATCTTTGCTCAGCAAAAGAACTCAATGTGCATTGGACATATTCACAGTACTACACACATGTGGTTCTGTCTTTCTTCCTGAATTTACCTGCAGGGTGATTCATCAAGCAATGAAAACTCATACACTGAATTCACTATGGCATGTTATGCTCTTCATAAATTGCTCCTGCTTTTACAGAACCAACCAACATGGAAGTTGTAATTTCTTTCTGATTATGGCTTCACTTCCAAGTGTCAACTCCAAACATTTTATCTTCTCCAATCAGTCTAGACAATCCAAGAACCTTAAGAGTTCAACCTGATTTTGGCTCAAATTTGTGCACCCAAGACTCAAAATTTCAACCTGGCATGATTACTAATAAGTCTGCTTGGTCCATCAATTACTTCCAATGTCATCTCCAACAAGCACTTTTTTTACAATACTTTTTTAAGGTGCACATCAAGCTTTAGCTCCATCTCTTTTGCAATCCCAGTTTCACCATGTGCTTCAATGAAAATGTATCAAGATAAAAATTTGCACATTTTATGTCCTTGTGTGTATGAAATTCTTGTGTGGGAATTTTTCCTCCACTCAAATCTAGGCTTTACAAATTCATAGATAACTTGTTCAGTAGAGTTCTTCATGTGGAACCATAAGGTTGGTGTCTTATTCCTCACTCCAAATCTATAAAAGGAGTCTTGTCGATCACCATCTAGATATATTTCAAAGGAATTATGGCACTCTATGTTGATGTTCGCAAGGTTTCCAATTGCTTATTTCCCTTTAAACAAACCTTGGGGGTTAACTTCCATTCTTTTCCAAATGTTATGAAAAAAAAAAAAAAGTGTAACTAATTCATTAAGAAATAAATTTTACAATTTATTTAAATATAAGTAAGGTGTTCAGAATTGATTATTAGAATATAATATCTAGAATATTTTTTAATATTTTAAAATTTGTTAAAATGTTCTTTCAATATTATTCTAATATTTCATATAGCATACCCCTTTATCTCAAGTGTTTCATAAAATATACAAAGGGTAGCAGCCCCCTCACCACCTAGTCCAGCCCCCTCACCACCTAGTCCTGCCAAAAGAAACTAAAAGCAATATGATCTGAACAAAGTTTGAACTGGCAAACTTACAAGACAAATTAAGGTTGTCTATCAGAACTATGAGAATTTTGATTAAACTAGTGCAAAAATGTGTATTGTATTGTGAAGCATTTTCATATGGTTGACAATGTGTCCCAACTTTTTAGTTGCAACCTCTTTACTTAGAGATATGTTCCAAAAGTTTGTATTTTTTGTTCACACAAAGCATAGTAAAATTTGTCATAATTTGGTGCAAAAGAGAAATGAAACTTGAGGTGTCAAATGTGGTAAAGTATGGTACAAATAACATGAGTTGATATTTTTTGTCAAAAGGGCTTTCTACTAACAATACTAAAGTGCTTTACAATACCATACAGATTTGATGGGCATAGGGTTTTTGCTTACATTTTTAATTTTGATGACCTCATTTCAAAATAAGTTATTTCTTTTTTATTTTGGAGGTAAGTTTTATAAGAATTTACAAAACTAATTAGGCCCCCAAAACCTTGAAAATACCTATAAAATAAGCAAGGTATTTGAAAATACAATTTATTTCATAATTTATAATAAATGCTTTTTAAATTGTTAAATTACCACCTTTACAATTAAAGGAAGGCATATTTTTAACATTCATCTCATTTATAATAAGGTAGAATATAATAATGGCCTCTAAACACAACATTTACCAAGAAAATACAAAGAGCAATGCCTCATCCTTTTCCCTAGTCCAATTAAAGCACCAATCAAACTTGTGTTAAATGCAAGTTAAGTGTACATTAAAAAATACAAGGTTGGTCACCAATTCACACCAACAATGCTACATAACACCAAAAGCTAGGCGCGATATGATGTGACATTAAGTGTTATCTTGGTATTAAGATAGTAGTAAATCAATGGTAACCTATCACCAAATCTTCAAGAATCCTAGATTATTTCAAAATCTAGGGTTTGAATGGCATGCCCTAAAAAGTAAGGGTCAAGAAGTAGAATTGGTAGTAATCATCAATTCTTCCATTCAATGAAGTATAAGGATCTTAAGTAAGCATTCCCTCTTTCTAACCTAAGTTGGATTGGGTAAAATCTTCTTAACGTGATTGAACCTAATATGAATTTTTTTTTATTAACACATGATTCCATGTGTGAATCACAATTGCTACAGGCAAATAATTTTAAACTTTTTGGGTAGGAAAGCATGCCACTACATTACTATGTGAATGCACTTTCCGTGCTAGCTAACACTAGTTTTGGGCAATAACTATATACATATCACATGGTACTATTTTGTTAATATCTAGTTAGGTGCTAAGACTTCTATCACTAGAGGTTGTAACACTAAATCTGAAATCACCTTAAGAGGGTGTATGAAGTTATGTGACAAAAGGGATCCCTACTAACAAGTATGATTTGATAGGAGTAGCTAGCGTGTGAGTAATTTGATAACTTGTTGAATGGAAGGGGTGCAGTTAGCTCTTTTGCCAAGTTATTATTAAGTAACATGCTTCTTGTTTTAGTCACAAATTATCTACAATATTTGCATGCAAATTGTGATAATTTGATGTGCTTCCTAAACTTTTCTAAACGTACATGGCATATACACACTACCTTATTGTTTAAAGCTAGATTATGAACAGCATAAACTTATGAAAAATTGGCACCCCATGTAAGATTAAGAAAAGAGATAAAGAATGGGTCATTAATATGTATCAACTTTTGTGAACCCTACATTTACATGATGAGAACTTTAAATGTGATTCATGATTGTGATTTTTTTATTTTAAATTTTCTAACAAATTTTCAATCCTTTTCAAGGTTTATGTAATATAGTATGTACAATTTATTTAGTGGATTTTTTTTTAAATAATTGAATTATGCTAAACAACTCATTATCACCAAATTTGTGCTTGGATTAAATAGGTTCCTTTCCAGCAAAAGGATTTACAAATTTGTAATTCACCAATCATTTGAACAATTTCATTAAAGGATTATGCTACCACATCTTGTGCATGCACATTATATTAGATTCTCATCTTAAGACATGGGATCAAAACTGGCCAGACTATCAACTAAATCAAAACTTTAAAAGATTGGAACCTATATCCCTTTTATTGTAATAATTCAAAACAAGTCGAAACTTGAAACCTTACACCTCACTAACCTCCTTGTCCTAAATAATATAATCCCTAGATGAATGGCTACCAAAATCTAGATTTTTCATATCCTCCATGTGAAAAATGATGAAAAAACTCACAAATCCTCTCTTTTTATGACGCACTCTTAACTCCTTGAAGGACTCAAATGTGAATCCAAGTAGAAGACAGCAGAAGAAGAAGAGTCGAGACACACTCCCTAATTCACAACACTTGGAAGGGTAGAGGGGCATGTTGGAACTCTGAAATGAGACTAGGAAGAATTGACAAGCTTCACTCACTCACACGAGCCTACACACAACCCACACAAAGTGGTTAGTGCATAATTGGAGCACCTTTGGTGCTAGGACGAGCCACGGGCAACACGAACACATTAGACTCACCACGGCCTGAACTTGAGGGAAGGCACCACCTTCCCCCTTATAGTATACTCTATGGTTAGCCACAGAGCCTACATCCAAACGGTTTTTCTCTCCCAGGACTCCCGAATGGGAGTCTTGAAATCGCGTTAGTTGAGTCTTCCACGACTTTGGAGCCCCATAACTTTACAGATAGACCTCAGATCGAGATGTGGTCTGAAGAAAAGTTTTAACTTTCATCAAGAGCTTTCCAACTGTATGTCGCACGCCCCCTACCAAGTAAATCGAGTCAATTCCCAACTTTTTTTGGTCAGGAGTCAAATTAGCAATTTGATTTTCGGCCCTTCTTTTGGCCATAACTTATGTTTCAGGTGTCCAAATGAGCAATGTGAGCCCATTATAGACATCTACGTTCTAAGATCTTTTCAATTATATAAAAAACGTCACAAGCCATTGAATTTGACCCCCAAAATTGCTTTTTAAAATTTTGGGAATCCACCGAGACTCCATTTCCCAAAATGGGAGTTGCCTTGGGAGTGTGAGGGTTCACTCACTCCCTCACACTTTCTTACACTCCCGGGAGTGTGGGATGTGACTCCCGAGCTTCTTCTTGGCCCGCACCCTTGCGGCTTCTTTGCCTTTACTTCTGGGCTCCCACTTGGCTCACAACCTTGTAACCCCTTTGCCTTGGTCGCGAACCCAAAGCTAGGGTTACAACATTTTAAATCTTGTGTAAATTATAAGAGATTCGTCAAAAGGGCTTCACAAGTTTGAACTACTACAACAAGGGTCCAATGATTCAAATGTTATCAATGAAAAACAATCAAATCTCCCCAAGCATAATGCTAGCTATGTTTATTACTAAAATGCATTACATGTTATAACTTAGTATGTTTAAATCATAAGGATTGATTTAGTGCTATTGATTTTGTGTTTGAGGCTTTGCTGATTTGGCTTTACCAATCAAGTGCATCTATGCATACATAACATCACCCAACTTCCATCACCATGCAAGGTTCTTAGGGTATAATAAACATATGCCATGTAAAATGATGAGCAAGTTGATTTTGAGGCTTTCAAGGTTTCCTTTTATTCATATCTTTGAAATGAAATAATAAAGAAGATGAATTTGCCATGAAAGAAAATGGAAGTTTAGGAAAAAGGTCTTGTTTTAAACCTTTCCAAATTTGAGGCTTGCATCACCATACCATTAAACTTAAGTGAAAGGGCAAAAAATCAAAAAGGGTCTAAACTCGACCCTTCACATGGTTAATGAAACACCTAATTGTTTTTTCATCTTTTTAAAAAACGAATTTCCAGAATGCCCAGTTGACAACCTAGCATGGGCCTCTTCCCATGACATCTTCAACCAAGTGAGCATCCCAAGAAAACACTGAAAAAATCAAGTGATTATTTACAAAACAAAAAAATCATACATCGTCTCATCTTACACAATTTAAATAGTTTAAAGGTTGAAGTAGGATTTGCTTGAATTAACAGAGAAGGAAAAAAGGAAGTAGAAAGATAATGAAAAAAGGACCTAGTACTTAAGGAAGCATGGGGCTTAAAAGGTCCATTGGGTTTGTGTCGTATACTACTTAGCATTGGGCCACCAAAAAAATAAAACATTTTAAACTTGAGCTAAAATTAACCCAAGCAAAAATGTAGTCAGAGAGAGGGGTTAAGGGGCACTTTAGATGAGGCTCCAAGGAGAAAGGTCCAACAAAATGGATCGCATTGGTTGAGAGTCATAAAGGCTTTTAGATGAGGATTCAAATCCAATTCAAGCCACAGCCACTTTGAAGTGACATTTACACGAAATCATTTCGAGGGTAATTCAATTGGTCTGGATCAAAAAATGAAACTAAAAAGAAAGCTCATGGTTTGGAAAATTGTAAGCTGGGGTCTAAAGTTGTCTGTTGCGTTGTTTTCCTTGTTTTTCTATTGTTTTTTGTTTTTATTTTTCATTTATCTGTGAAGTTGAAATTGTCCAAGAATGGAAGTCATTTTGTGAATTGAGAACACTCTTGAAAGCACATCCACTGTTTCACTTTTAGCACATCTAATGTTCTTATGGCTGAATTTGTAGATCCACATAAGGTTATTATTCAAAGGAGGGCATTTTAAGCCCTTGTAAATGCACAAAATGGAAGTGTTTCCAAAATGAAAACAATTTTTTTTGATTATGCAAGGTTGAAATGTTCATTTTCACAAGTTGAAGGAGGTTCAAATTTTTTCTAAATCCTTAAATTGACTCCCCTTTCCAAAAAGAGAGTAACAAGGAAAAAGATGATTGAAATTACAGTGAAAGAAGAAGATGAGGAAGGGAAAAGGGCTGAAAATTTTGAACGAATGATAAAATATTATATTTAATTGCACTATAAGGCAAATTGAAACTTGAATTTGCTAAAAATGCAGAAAAAAAGGCAAATTCCAATTTATTGGAAATCTTTAATTATGCTTGTTTTGATTATTAAAAAATTGAGATCTAAAACTTGAATGGAGTGATAGAATTTTTGAAAACTAAATTCAAAAATAAAAACAATAATGACTCCATACATTGGCATGGTAAAAACTAGAACCACCAATATCTTATACCTATGCTCATCCATTATGTGCATAGAAGAAAGAAGCAAATTTTTTAAAAACATGAAAAAAATGAAAAGAAAAATAAAATGTCAACCTAATTCTCTGCAATGTGAATTTCACATTTTTGGCAGTTGGACCCCCCAATGCGTTCAGACGCACTCATTGCACCATTTTTTTTTAAGTATTTATTTAATGTGAAGAAGGGTACAATTCAAGGATTCAATTTGTTTGAATTTGTCTCAAATTTTTCCCTGAGATTTTGGACCCTGGACCGTCGTCTAAAGTGGTTCTAAGTTGCGCAGGAGATTTCTCAGCCTGAGGCCTTCGACCATAAAGCGGCCCTTAAATGGGCCCTGAAGTCTCAAACAAAGACATTATGATCCTTAAAACAAAAGATCGTTCCTATTCCTTCCAGGACCGTTCTCGTGCGCTTCTCTGGTTTCGTGTTCTGCACTGGCGACTTGCGCTCTTCTTCTCTTGTCTCGCACAACACTCCATCTCACTTCTCGTCTCCTGCTCGGCTGCGTCAGTCATGAGGGGTACGCGAGGGCTTGCACGCATTGCAGGCGGAATCCGAAGATGGATAAGTGGAGAAGAAAGGGGGCAACAGCAGTGGAGGAGCTTCGATGCTGCTCCGCAGTCTGGTGTTGTTGATGGTGCTGCTGCTGCGGCTTTTTTGCGGCGTTTGAGCACAGTACCCGCGGTCTTTGTGGACAAGAACACGAGGGTGATCTGCCAGGGGATTACTGGCAAGAATGGGACCTTCCACTCTGAGCAAGCTATCGATTACGGTACCAAAATGGTAGGGGGAGTGACGCCGAAGAAGGGCGGGACGGAGCACTTAGGGCTGCCGGTGTTCAATACCGTGGCGGAAGCTAAGGCGGAGACCAAGGCCAACGCAACCGTGATCTACGTGCCGCCCAAGATGGCTGCCAGCGCAATCCTGGAAGCTATGGATGCGGAGTTGGAGCTCATCGTGTGCATCACGGAAGGTATCCCACAGCATGACATGGTGAGGGTGAAGTCGGCGTTGCTGTCGCAGAGCAATTCACGGCTGATCGGGCCTAACTGTCCGGGTATCATCAAACCTGGAGAGTGCAAGATCGGCATCATGCCTGGCTACATCCACAAACCAGGTCGCATCGGAATCGTTTCCAGGTCGGGGACCTTGACTTACGAAGCTGTTTTCCAGACGACTGCTGCAGGATTAGGGCAATCGACTGTGGTGGGGATTGGAGGTGATCCCTTCAATGGAACCAATTTTGTGGATTGTTTACAGAAGTTTGTTGCTGATCCTCAAACAGAGGGCATCATCCTGATTGGGGAGATCGGAGGCTCTGCCGAGGAAGAAGCAGCTGAGTTTATCATAGAGAGTGGTACACAGAAGCCTATTGTTTCTTTCATTGCAGGCTTGACTGCACCACCAGGTCGTCGAATGGGACATGCTGGAGCTATCATCTCTGGAGGGAAGGGAACTGCTCAAGATAAGATTGCAGCACTGAAAGCAGCAGGCGTGACTGTAGTAGAATCCCCTGCACAAATTGGATCCTCCATGCTTGCTGTGTTCAAAGAGAAAACCCTAATTTGACCTAGGTTTTATAGCATGTGTAGCACAAAACTGGGTGATTAGCAAAGGAACCCAAGTTTCCCCAGCTGCTCACTTACTAATATTCTTTGACCAAGATCAAGGAGCAGGGTTTTCTTTTCCTCTGCTCTTGTTTTCAATGCATAGATGCATGTGAGATGGACAACTTGTCATTGGAAGCATGATAAATAGCTCTAGGGTTCCCAGATGCAGAGGGCTGATGAACTCTGATATACAAGAATGAATCTGGTAACCAGAAGGGCACTCAGATTTGGCCATCTTCAGTGGCTTATGGTAATGTAGCTTGTTGTCCTCAGCAAGCATAATTTACTTCCACAGATAACAGAGCAGATGTGGTGTTTGATTCATAGTACATGATGCTCTTTGATCACATTTGCATGCAAGAAGCCCACAATGTGTGTGTTCCCATGAGAGTTTCTTTTGGTTTTCTCCTAATGGAAAGTTGTGTCTTCAGGTTGTTCCAATTGAGGAGGGTATGTGAATTCAGTTTTAAATTGAACATGGATTTCATGATGTTGACTGAATCTTACTGGATGGTAATTTGAAAGTCTGCTTACTGAAGAAGCTTGATGGATTTTTGAGAAGGGGCATTGTCTTTGTGAGGACAGTTGTAAGGTGTAGTTGTTTTGTGAGACCCCAAAAAAGGTTCTGAATTCTGACCCCATTTGTTATGAGCTTTGCATGTTGTTTTTAATGGAGGACTGCTTGGTGTTGTGAGCTTTGTGGGTTTTTTTCAAATGGAGAATTGGTTGGTGTTGTGAGCGTTGCAAGTTATCAAATAGAGAATTGCTTTATATTGTGAGATTTGCAAGTTGTTTTCAAT